>VOFF01000708.1_pt1 | contig 54001 bp, 71 predicted proteins | sample 5384061 | NCBI WGS metagenome assembly VOFF01 (sample SAMN12384725, study PRJNA508395) | human gut metagenome | isolation source: healthy gut E | host: Homo sapiens | reverse complement strand
CTGGTTCTTTGGAACCTGTGTGAATAAAGCTTGACACTAAAAAAATTTTTTGTCTCACCTTTCGTCCTTTTCTGTCTCAAAAGTTTCGTCCGTACCAATCGGTATCGCTGATTCTTTCCTTATTCTCTTTTCTGTCTCAAAAGTTTTCCTGATAATCGGTATCGTTCTTTCCTTATTCTCTTCAAAATATTTCTGCGTTCTTTAAAACTGCAGTTCTTTACAGATTTTCTATTTGCCAGTTTTTTATTGTCATGAAAATAATCACTGTCTTCTTGTTCCCATATCGTTTCAAAATACTCTAACAACTGGTTAACTGAATTTTCTTTCTCAGGTTCATCGCAAACCACTAACACGTCTCTGTCATAGTTCTTATGTCCCGGAAAATCACTCAGAAAATAATTGTATGTATTTCTTCCCCCAAGAATATATCTCTTTCCATCTGCAATCAAATATTTATCATGCATTCTACCCATCATTTTCCACGGTTTCAACGGATTGGCCTTATTATACAGTTTATTTCAACATTCTCATGGGAAGATAATCCATAGAAATAATCCATAGATTTCCTTCAATATCAATCCAGCTCTCCATTCCATCTACTAACAGACGAATATGTACACCTCTGTCTGCCGCATCATGCAGTGCTCCTAAAATCAATTTTCCACTTTCATCGGATTGAAATGCAAAAGTAGAAAGAATAATTTCCTTTTTTGCATTCTTGATCAAACGCACTCTTTGTAAAAGCGCTTCTGGATTCTTTTCTATGATTACTGCCCGTTCTGTATTTTCACTGCATTCGTTCCATGACCCATTTTTTGTTTCTTTTTTGGTTGTATTGGACACTTCCGGCTGCTTTTTATATGCAACGCAGATTCCGAGCAATTCATAAAAAACCACACATAAAAAATTGACAGTATAACAAGAAGGATTTTTCATATTTTATGATCAGATTCTTATAGCAATCCAGCAAATAATCTCATAAATAATTGTCCCAGTCGCAAATATGCACTTCGTCCGGTTTGATATTGGTCTGTCACATCACGACATTCTCCCATCGTTCTTATCAGATCATTTTTTATTTCCACAACTGCCTGACAATCTGCCATAAAACAGCCGTTTTCAAAATGGTGATATAAACTTCGATAATCCAAATTAATTGTTCCACAAGTTGCCATACAGTCATACCATGTTTAACTAATCCATGATAAAAAGAACGAGTTATATTATAAATGAATTTTTTATCAGGGATACCAGGTGTGATAATTCTTACGTCTACCCCTCGCTTAGCAGCCAGACATAACGCATGCGTCATTTCATCTGTTATGATTAGATATGGAGTCATAAACCAACAATATTTTTCAGCTTTATTTATCATACTGATATAAACTTCTTCTCCTACTTGCTCATTATCCATAGGACTGTCTGCATAAGGCTGAACAAAACCTGTTTGCTGTGCTTTATAATCGTAATGAATAATGTATTTACTAAAATCAGTATCATTCGTAGCTTTTTCACTAACAGCATTCCACATTTCTAAAAATGTCACTGTAAGCGACTGAACAGCATCTCCTTCTAAACGAATACCTGTATCTTTCCACTGTCCATACGGGTGTGTGTAATTAAAATATTCGTTTGCTAGATTATATCCACCTGTAAATCCGACTTTTCCATCAATAACTGTTATTTTTCTATGATCACGATTGTTCAAAAACAGATTTAAACCTGGCATAAACGGATTGAATACACGGCAATGAATTCCTATTGTCTCCATCTTTTTCACAAAATCTGTGTTAATAAAGCCTATAGAACCCATATCATCGTAGAATACTCTAACTTCCACACCTGCTTTTACTCGCTCTTCCAGAACATCTTGAATCTTATGCCATGCTTCAGCGTCTTCTATCGCATGATATTCCATAAAGATAAACTTTTGTGCTTTCTCCAAATCCTTAAGCTGTGCCTCTAATCCTTTCACTGCTTCATCAAAATACACAATATCCGTATTCTGATAGATTGGATACTGCGAATTTCTTTGTATATAACTTGCAATATTTCCTGCCTTCGGAATCGTTTCGTTTATTCTGTTTAAGCACTCCTGATTATCGGAAAGCATTGGTAACAATTTGCTATCAATTTCTGCATATCGCTCACGCATTTTATGTGTGCCGCCATTCAAACCAATCAACAAATACAGGCCTACACCCATAATTGGGAAAATTAGAATTAAGATGACCCAAGGCATTTTCATAGAGGATGTCTTATCTGATGCATACAATCCCAAAACTAAAATTCCACTTAAAATCCTTGTAAATAGATTTATGATTTCTGCATATTCATTTAAGCGTGTTACAATAGTAATAATAAAAACTACTTCTAGAAGAATGCAGACTATGGAAAAACACAGCCGCTTTACCCCATTTTTTGTTTTTGCTTTGCCCTCTAAAGTATCTTGTTTCATATATATTCCGCCTTCCTACTTGCTCAGTTTTCTCCCTAAATTTCGTGGAACATACCAATTTTGTCTTTTATTCTCTGCATTTCATTATCTGCTTCAATGATAGCTCTTGCAGAATGAAGTAATTCTTCACTTATCTCATCATAGCCAGGCATTTCTTCAATTCCTTTTTTATAGCGAAGTTGATGTTCCAATGTTGCCCAGAAATCCATACCATTGGTTCGAATCTGTAATTCTACACGCATAGGTGTTTTACCCTTAGCAAAAAATACTGGTATTTCAACAATCATATGATAGCTTCGATAACCATTCGATTTTGGATTTTTTATATAATCTTTTATTTCAATAACTTTAATATCATCTTGTTGTGTGATCAAATCAGATATCATATAAATATCATCAATAAATGCACAAACTATTCGAACGCCTGCTACATCATTGAGATATGTCTGTATATTTTCTGTTGTAAATTCATATCCCATCTTCTGCAGTTTATTGTAAATACTATTGGGCTTCTTAATTCTTGTTTTTTATAAAAGAAATAGGATTTCGATTGTTCTCAACTGAAAATTCATCATCCAAAACCTCAAGCTTAGTTTGTATCTCCCGAATAGCACAACGATACATCATCATTAAATTATAAAATTTTGTAGCATTATTTAAAAACTGTAGTGATTCCGGACTGTTCATCCTGAGTTTTTTACTTCATCTTTTGTCATGGAACTTTCCTTTCTACCTCATCCCTGATTTCAAAACATTCTTTCATTCAGAGACCTGTTACTCTACCCCCAACGCCTTAAACACCGCATCTTCCGCACTGCTGTAGAAAATCAGATTAAAACTGCCCACCAGCTCCGGCGGCACGGTGCCAAGGTCTGCTGCACTGGTAATCGGAAGCAGCACTTTCTTTGCTCCGCTATCGAGGCATACCTGCAAACTATTGGCAAGCTCGTCCACTTTCAGAATCGTGCCGCTAATACTGATTTCTCCCAGCACGGCAAGTGTACTGACCGTAGGCCGTCCAAGAGCGATGCTACATAGTGCAATCAATGTAGGCAATGCCAGCTTTCCAGTCATGCCAATGCCCTGCAAATCCTGATAGTTGATGATGTAATCCCGCATCGTGGTGCTGATGCTGCCACTGATACGATTTCCGTTTGCTTTCGGAAATTGAACGCCGTATTCGTGGATTCCTTGCAGTCACGGTCGCTGCCAAGGCCAGTACGTTCAAATTTTCCATTGCCGGGCAGCATCTGGCTTTCAAGGCGGAATACACCGATCATACCGGACTTGCCCTGACTTACGGTATATACCTGTCCCGGATTACAGATGCCATCGGGGATGAGCTTTCCACCGCCCTGCTCTGGCACGGAAACAAATTTTTCTTCAAAGGTATCAAGGTCGATGTAGCTGAAGTTCACATCATAGAACTCCATTCCGCCCAACTTTTTCAACTGCTCCTTGACGCGACGGCGCATTTCCAGTGCAAATACAAGAATTTCTTCAATCTGTTCCTTCGTGAACTCTCCATCGGGATAAAGCAATTTCACATAGCCGCCTACAATCTTGCGGACAGCAATCGTATCGCGCTGGTTCAGATTCTTTCCAAGGCGGAAATACTTATCCAACGCATCACCATACTGTTCTTTCCGCAGCTCTCGGATAAACTCCGCCAGATAATCCGTGATAAAGCCGTAGTCGTTGGTGAAGTGCTCCGGACGGAACTTCGGAATCTCCCAGCCTGGAATATAGCAATGCAGACGGTCAAGAAAGGCTGTGTCCGTTCCCATCTCCGGCGGGAACGGATCAAACAGAGAGGAAGTCTTGAGCAACACATCCACGCTCTGATTGATATTTCCTACAAAGACCATAGATGCCGATGCTGCCTTTTCCTCTTTGCCGCGGGCAAAGGAGCCGGAAGCCATATAGTCTTTCATAATCTGAATGCCGTCTTTGTCCTTAAACTTGATTCCGGCAACCTCATCAAAGGCAACGCAGTCCCATAAGCCTACCAAACCTACGGTTTTGCGCCCCATATTGTAAAACAGATTTGCAACGGTTGTCTGACCACCGGATACCAGGATACTGTTTGGGCTGATTTCTTTATAGATATGAGATTTACCGGTGCTGCGCGGCCCCAACTCACAGAGATTGAAGTTGTTCTCCACCAACGGCAGCATACGCGCAAGCAGCAGCCATTTTTCCCGATTGTTCAACTGTTCCGGCTCATATCCGCAGGAACGCAGCATAACATCCATCCACTCTTCCTGTGTGAATGCCTTGCGTCCCTCTCGAACTTCTTCAATGTCGATATGGGGCATCTGAATCGGAGTCAGCTTATGGATGCTGATGGGAGAGATATCCTTCTGCTTTTTCTGTTTAGAAGAAATCGGCTGCCCATCTATATCCGTGATTCCAAAGCTGCTGTCTCCCTCGGATTCATATTCCAGCTGCACGATGCACCAGATACCGCCGCAAAGCAGCCGGTCATATTTTTCCGGATAATCATCTGTAATCGGCACATTGGTGAGGCCAAGGTTAGAGAACTCTGCAAAAAAAAGCAATCCTTTTTGATATCCAGATGCACTGTCACCATATCAATAATGGTATGGCTCCCGTTCTTGCGCAGCTGGGAGAGAATTTTCTGAGCCTCATCCGGGCGGACAAAATTATCTGCCAGAATGCGTTTCACATTCTGAACGCCCTGCTCAATGATTGTCTCATCGTCTGAACTACAATACTGACCCAGCAGGAACTCCAGCACATAGACCGGAACATTTGCTCCTTCTTTTTATTTTCTTTGTCAGGTCTTTGCGAACGATCCGCCCGTCAAAGTTGCTGCGCAGCTTCCGGCGCAGTTCTTCACGGGTATCATCTGCCGCCATATCCATCATTTCCATACGGAATTCCTGCCTCCTCTATATCAGAATCCGAATCCAAAGTCATCTGCAAAGGCAATGTCCATGATGACAGGCTGCCTCCACTGCTCCAGACCGCTTTCTTCGTCGTAAACCACAAGGTAATACTGCTTGTCCTTGTCATATTTCTTATTCTTGAATGTGAACCGCATCCGGAAGATACGCTTCTGCGCATTTTCCTCACGACTGTCCGCCACATAACTGTTTTCGTTCGAGATTTTCTCATTGTCTTCCGAGAGGAAGAAAATGCGGTATTTTGCAGCTTTTACAGTATCGCTAACGGCATCCGACTGAATAAAGTCCATGGACGTGATCAGGTTCGTAATCTTATGGACAATGCTGACCAGAGCAATCTCTGCATTCTTTGTTTCCATGTGACCGCGCTCCATCTTAAACTCCAGCACCGGCACCAGCATTTCCTGCGGTGAGGAACCGCCATGCACATAGTTAGCACCGCCTCCGGCCACCTTAAAGACATTGCTGCTGACTGGATAGGACACCACCTTGCTGTCCTCGTTCCCCAGAATGCGTCCCATGCTCATATGGTCGATGCCATCATCTTCCAGTGTCGCCTTGGACACAATAAATCTGCGATTGACAAATGCTTTGTCCGCACTTTTCCCGGAAATCTTGTCACTTTCTGTCAGCTTATCACGCTTGTAAATAAAGCCATGATCGGCAGTGACGATAAAATGATAGGTGTTGCCGCTGACGGAGATTCGATGAATCAAATCCACAATTTCCTGAACGGCTTCCTCACACGCATTAAACACCTCATCCTCGGTATTTGCCTTGTCTCCACGCGCGTCGATCTGATTATGGTATACATAGATGATCTGACGTTTTGTCAGCACATCTCGCAGCTCTGCCACTTTCAGATTTTTGATATCATCGAACTGTACACAGACACTATCCGGGTTATAGCTTTGCAGCACCTGCTGCCGACCTGCCAGATTATCGCAAAGGATACCATCTGCCAGTACCTGAAAATCATCCGTCATTTCCAGTGTCTTATGTGGCAAAAGTGCTGCCATACCGAGCCTCGTATAAGACGGAAGAACACTCAACTGTACAGAAAGTTTTGCCGTGCATTTCGGGTCATCCTGCATTCTGGCAAACAACTCCTGTCCTACCTCGTAACGCATGGCATCCGAAATGATGACCACAGTGCGTTCTTTGGTATAGCGCAGGTTGGCATTGTAAAACTCCCGCTGCAACGGAATTGCCGAAAATGCGGCATCCTGCTGGATTCCAGCATTCCAGGCAGGGAGCAGACAAGCCAGATATTCGTTCGTGTAAATATTTTCCACCAGCTCCCGAAGCGGTTCAAAACTTTCCGTACTCTCCAGCTGGTCGTAATAATAGTAAAATTTCCGATACTGCTGATCCATATTGTAATCCGCAGCAAGATATCGGTCGATGATTGGCTTTAAGCCATCTGCTGCATGGTAATCCGCTTCTTTCACCATGCTATACGCACTGGAAAGCAGCTGATATATCTTCCCGGTCTTTCTGCCAAAGTGCATTTTAGCCCGTTTTTCACAGAGTTCCGGAATGGTAAATCCGTTTACGATTGCGCCAATATCTTCCGAAACAAGTCTGCTAATGAGCCACTTTACCAGCACCTGATCCACGGCAAGGAAAGTGTCGCACTCCACCAAATCGTCCACTCGCATTCCTGCAAATGCCGAAAGAACATTCAGCCCCTTGGCAACATGTGCCGACAAAGCGTCGTATTTATCCCGGTACAGGACGCTGTTCATCAAGCTATCGAGAAATGCGATGATATTACCGGACTTGTAGGAGACAAAGCTCTTCCATGCTGCCGGAAGCTCTGCCTGCACATATCGACCAGTATAAGTAACGAACAACGTTACCAGCAGCCGTTCCAGACTCGGCTTTGTATCAGTGTATCCGAAATGCTGCTCACAGAGCTGCCAGAATGCAGACAGCAGATCGTATTTTTCAAACTCCTGCAAGAAAGCATTGTCCACCAGCTCACCATCCGTCAACACGATGCGCACAACCTCTTCAAAAGAGCAGGTACGCGCCTTGCAGACTGCACTCAGCAGACCGACAAGGATATTTTTTCTTCATTGAAGTTTTCGATTTCCAGATCATAGAAGCGTTGGGTGCGCTCTTTGTTGGCGAAAAACTTGATGTGCTTCTCAATAACCGGCTTGTACTTTTCCTCAATACCCAGGTCAACCGACAGCAGGGAGGCACGGTCGGCAAAGAACCGTCTGGAATACAGCATTGTGTCTTCCAGATGGTTGTCCCTTACATCCGGCTTCGGAAACGGTGCATAAATCAGATAATTCGTGGTCTTATCCACACGCTCCAGAAAATACTTTGTATAGAACTGGTTATCCGGCTGGAGATGGTAGATCTTCGCATTCTGAAGCTCAACTGTCTCCATATCCTCGGCAAATTCTGCCTTATCATCGTACCAGAAAACCAGTTTCCGGGTCTCTCCGGTAAATTCCGCATTCAGGCGGTCTATAATTTGTTTCAGGTTCAATTCTGCCATATCATTGTCCTTTTTTCCTGTGATTGGTCTTTATCTCTTACAAGAGAACTCAGCAATAGCTTCATCTTTTTCCGGTAGAACTTTGTTCTTTTGATGTACCGTGGAATCGTCATGTGATACGCCTGCATAAATTCCAGTATCCATGCCAGATCATAGGATTTCTCGGTTGACCAGTCACGATATTTTCTATGACAGACAAGCCAGACACCAATGATATTGTAATCCAACGCATCTTCATCGGTTTCATCCTGAATACAATGACCGCAGAGGAAGCGGTATGCCACCGGATCATGGTCATATGTACGTTCAAAACGCTGCCATGCCGCCGCGACATCATCCTTTGTCCAGTGATTTTGCATTTTCCCACTCCCTCCGGTCATTTTTCTTATTTCTTTTCTTTCACCATGATATTCTTACTGTCTGCCAGCACCTCATAGAACTTGCCGTCCTGGGCGGTCTGGAGCTTGCGGTAGTTGACCTTTACGCCGTCATCGAGATCAAGTTCGATACGGGAAAGTGCCAGATGGCTGATCTTCTCATCGTATTCCCGGCATTCCTTCAGCTGCTTGGCAAGTTTATCCTTGCGCTTGAGGCTGCTGCCACCTCACGGGCATTCTCGCTGTGATCCATCATATCCTGCATCCGGTTGATTTCGGATTCATATACACGCTGCATCTTGTGCAGGTAGTCGATACGCAGGTTGCCGATGGTATCCGGCGTGTATCGGTGCAGGTAAACCAGTGCCTTAAAGCCGTTCTGCTTGCCGCTGTCAAACAGCCAGTAGATCGGACGCTTGCCGGAGCCAGTGACAGAGTAAGTCTGGCAGTGATCCTTGAAGAAATCCTTGAGGAAGTAGTTGCGGATGATCTCCCGGCTGCTGTTGCCCTTATTGCCGAGGGCTTTTGCGATATAATCAAGGTTTGCTTCCAGCGTATCATCACCGTACACTGCTTTCAGCCATGCACACAGGCGCGAAACAATATCATCGTCCAGATATTCTTCATCAGTGATGGGGATAACATTGTCAGCATCCGGGAAGAACATTTCATCGACCACAACACCTTCATTACGGTATGCGCGTTCCAACTCTTCATCAGAAATCGTTCCAGGGCGGTCGTTCATCTTATCCACAAAAGCCTGCAAGGAATACGGTTCACCCGCAAAAAGCAGACCATCCTTGTAAAGAGAATACCGTCCAAACATACAGCCCACCGCATAGCTCAGCAGGCTCTTGATATCCCGCTGCAAATCCGCCTTACGGACGGTCACATCTTTATCCTCCACTTCCGGGGTCAGCTCGTCCTGTAAGCCGTAAATGTCAATAAAGATGCGGTTCAGCTCTTCTTCGTTGGCTTTCAGCTGATTAAATCGGTCGTCACATTCCGCCTGCCACTGGGTAAAGGCTTCGGAAATCGTGGAAACATTGCGGAGCAATGGGTGTTTCTTAAAGTCCCAAGAGGTTTCAAAGGAATCCCAATCCAATTTTTCTTCTTGAAGAGTAGTATGTGTAAGTATCTCAACATCTTGTGGATCTCCCATAATAATGGGAACAAGCCCCATTTGCCCAACTTCAAACTTCATATTTGGTGCAAGAATTTCCAAAAGCACTTGAGATACTTTAGAGTTTAACAAGCCAAATAGATACCACAAATTTTTATTTGCATACACACACGGGCCTGATGCATTCGGAATAAATTCTTTTGTTTGATAACGAAATGCAATTTTACCAGTTGCTGTCGTATCATTCCACGAAATACAATCTTGGAAATAATACTGTGAGTTTCTTATTACGGAACGAAGCTTTCCATTATCATCTTTGAAGTTTTTTAGAGCTTCCCCATCATTTTCCCAGTTTACAACATAGCTGTTGTTTCCATACCAACGCCTAAAATCTCCACCTTTTGTCATCGGATACCACTTCGCATGATTATTCCCGTTGATTCCAAATTTAGCGAGTGCTATTTCAAACCAAAGTCGTGCAAATGTATCATTATCACCAGTGGTTAATCCTTTTCGTGGTGCTGCAAATTCGGTCAATGGTTTGCATTCATTTAGAATTGTCAAAAGGCGATCACTTACCCAATATGCAATAGGATAGCTCGCAATCTTCAAGAATTTATCTGGATAGGCATAGAACACTCCTTTTCCTTCTAAGAACCACTTTTCCTTTTGCTCAACAGAATCCACCGCTCCCAATTCATCAAACAACCGGCGGAATAACGCTTTATACATTTTAATATGACTATTTTGGACAACAAACGCTACTGTTCCAAAATCCGAACCAAATATGCCTCGTCCACAGTGAGCCACAGCAACAAACGTGTGCAATGCAAGTAATTTATACCGTAGCTGTTCAAAACTTGACTTCGACATCCACACCGGTATGTTGATCATTGCCATAAATCCATGAGGCTTGGACATACTCAGTGTTTTTTCCATGAATATCGTACTTAAATCATTTTTGCTATCAGGATAGTTTGCTTTCACAAAGCTATTTAAGCGTTCTGTACAATCAGCAACTGCTCTATAAGGCGGATTTGTGACCACTATATCATACTTTCTACTTGCAGTTTCGCCGATACCAATAAGCCGATTCAGCTGCTCAGCGGTAGCTTCCACGCCCACGCTGTCCATACTAATCTGACCGTCGGTATCCTCCGCTGCCACAAACCGACGCAGCAAATCCCAGTTATAGCTCTCCACATTCAGGATAGAGCCATACTCCTTGGCATCGGTCAGAGTGTCCAGCAAACCTTCCAGCTGCATCTTGGCGGCGTTCTTCTCAATATCGTCCATGCCCGCACCAAAATATTTCAGGTGCGCACGGTTGATGCTGTTGCTCTCCTGAATGGCATAGACATGGCAGGTGTTCTCACCGTTGAGGATACGACGGTTGTACTGCCGTGCTTTCATCATCACGGCAAAATACGCCAGCTGATAGGCACGATCATCAATGTCCAAACCGTAGATGTTATGTTCCAGAATGCTCTTTGCAGCATCACGCTGGCTGTAACCAGCACTCTCGTAAATCTGCATCAGCACATCAAAGGCGTATACGAGGATATGGCCGGAACCCATGCAGGGGTCGATGAGCTTGATGTCTTCCGGGTTCAGAGCGGCGTACTCTTTACGAATTTCCGAGAGTTTTGCCTGCACCTCCGGCTCCTGCTGTGCCTCTTCCAGATAGTATTTCCAGTTTTCTTTCAGGTCGCAGTCCGGGTGTCCTTCCACCCACAGACGGCCAAGGCTGTTTTCCACCATGTAACGAACGATCCAGTCCGGGGTGAACAGCTGGGTTACGGCAGGGATTCCCTCTTTGGTAATCTTTCCGTTCTTGGCAAAGGCAGCGGCCTTCGGCTCAGTGTTGTAATACTGGTACAACCAGCCGATGATTTCCACCTGACCACCGCGCTCGATGTTGAAGTCATCCTCCGGAATATCGTGAATCAGATGATAGACCACGCCATCCTGGTCAATAACGGACAAGCTGAGCAGTAGCTCGGTGTAGTTCTTTGTCTTTTCAAACAGAGCAGGCAGAATCTCGTTCAGGGCATTGCACTGTTTCAGGAACAGGATGCGGAACACCTCGTCCAGCTTGTTGTCCTGCTTCAGCTGGAAAATCTGAGCCTCTTCCTCCGCAGTGAAGGGCAGCTCTGCGTCAAACGGTGTTGTAACCAGATCCGGCTCCAGCTTTCCGCTCTCGGAAGAGAGCACCCGGATATGGGAAGGCAGATAGTCATTGACCTCCATGAAACGGATGGCGATCAGGCGGTTAAACCATGTATAGGCAACCTCCTCAATCACATACTGATATGCGGTTTTGTAGTCGGTATCTTTTTCCTTCTGCTGGATGACCTCTATCAGCTTGTCACGCTGCCGCACGGCCTCGCCGGAAATCGAATACGGTTCTGCGGTGCCGATATCGAAGAACTGAGTGCCGCCGAAGCTCTGCGGCAACGGCTTGGCAATGCCGTCCTCCGTAATACCGATCAGGCGGGCATCATAGCTGACATCTGCAATCAGCTTATTCCGCGCCCAGATCGCAAAAATTCTTTATGGCTGTCTTGTTCATGGAGCCAATCCTCCTGTCATTTATAGTTCAATGTTGACGATTGTATCTTCGTCCATCTCTTTCAGCAGGTTTTCACGCAATGCGGCAAGGTATTTATCAATGTCGTCCTTGCTCTCCAGCCGCCACGATGCAGTCTTGGCAACTGTCTTAATGGAGACATTCTTCGTGGTGCGCACCTTATATACCGGCTGCGGTTCTGCGACCTTTTCTTCCGGTTTCACGGCCTCGCCGCGCTTCTTCGCCTCTTCTTCCTGACGCTTGCGCTCTGCCTCGGCCTTTGCCGCTGCTTCCTTTGCAAGGCGAATGTCCTCTGCGTTCATCTCATTGAGCAGGCGCAGCTTCAGTGCCTCCGCCTTATCTGCATAACTGCGCAAAGTGGAAACATTGTTGCAGTGCTCCGCACCGTCCATGATCTCCTTAAACAATTCCAGATAACGATTAAACCTTGCATCCTTATAAGGCTTGGTGTTCAGCACTTCAAAGACACGGTTCCGATCCTGATTGATGGAATCTTTGACCGGCTCTGCCTGCTCTTCCAGAATGCGCATATAGCAGTTCATAAACTTCTCGCGCAGCTCCGGCAGCTTCGGAATCTCCTTGTAGGGCTTCGCCATCCGGACGATGGTACGCATCTTAGCCACCACGTCTTCCAGTTCTGCATCCACGATGTAGGTCTTGCTGTCCTCGTAGATATTCAGCATATCCAGCGCACGAGTGAAGATGGTCAGCTGCTCACTGCCAAAGAAATCACGGATAGGCTCATAGTCTTCGCCAAAATCCATCAGATCATCCTGCTCGTCAAATACGGTCTTAAAGAATTCAAGCGGTGCCTGAATCTGCACCAGTGCGGAAAGCCGCTTCTTGCCCTTTTCCAGAAGTTCTTTTCCAGGATAGGCGTAATTCTCATATTTCGGTTCCAGCCGCTCGATCTCGGTGATCCGATTCTCGCAGTAATGCTGGAAGTTCTTCATGATGGTATCTTCGTCATCGGCAGGCGGCGCCACCTTGAACAGCTCTTTCATCACGGTGCGGACGGCCTTTTTCTGGTTTTCCGGCACACGGACGCGCACTTCCGTCAGCAGCTTATCCACGAACTGCTTCTTCGTGATGTAGCCGATGATTTCTTCTTCGGAACGGTTGTTCAGATTGACACTCTCACCGTTGACCGTAAAGGACAGGTCTCCACGCTTAAAGAGACGTGCCACCAGCCAATGGATGTCATCTTCCACAAAGCCATAGGGTGCTTTCATAAAGCGATCCTTGATGGTTTTCATAGAAGTTTTCATGTGCATCCGGGAGTTGCCCGCCACGAATTGCAGCACGTCATCCAGCGCGTGAACATTGGATTCTCCGGTATCTCCCAGTGCCAGCGACAGCTGATTGCTGGTCTTGAACATCTTCCGGATGTCTGCTTCGCCCATCGCTGCGTCAATATAGGACAGCTTGTGGTAAACCGTCTGCACCAATCTTCCGATAGCCTCGTTGATGCGGCTGGTCACTTCCTTGCCGGAGGTGTGTAGCACATCACCATTGACATAGATGGTAGCCTCTTTCAGAGCTTCCGTCAGGTAAAGCTTGGCGTTACCGTTGCGTTCCCGCATCTCTACGCGCTTTGCTTCCTTAATGGTCTCATACTTGGCAAGCTGCACAGAAGTGTTCTTGCGCAGGAACCGCTCAATTTTCAAGTATGCCCGCATTTCCGTCAGGAACGCATCATCATTCGGCAGAACCACAAGGACTTCCTTGCCCTGGCCGGAGAGCAGGCGCAGCGTACCATCATCGGTGCCGCCCTCATACCACGGGGTCAGCACACGGAGGCCGATATCGTAATTCTGGTTTGCCTTATAGGGGCGGTCATCCACTGTCTGATTGAAGGAGAACGCATACCGTCCACTGAAGCTTGGGTACTGATACTTCTTGCTGGAGAAAATGTCCTCATAGATCATCTCCGCAATCTTCGTGATGACCTCCGGCATCTCCACATTTTCTTTTTTTCGATTTCGTTGTTGATTTCCTGTTCCTCATCGGTCAGGAAAACATAGATGGAGCCATTCTTCTGGATCAGCATCTGGCGCATCAGCACTTTCAGTGCATCCTCCACCTGTGCTTTCAAAGAAATACGATCATCGTCAATGCTGGTAATCATCAGGCTGACGATGTTGTCCACGTTGGCTTCGATCTCCAAAACATATTTAATCAGGAAAAGGGTCTTCAGCACATTGATGGCAAAGACATCTTTTTTCCTTCTTTTCCGGGTTGATATAACTGTTGTCATAAGCGCGGATGATCACGCTGCTGTGGCTGTGGTCAAGGAAGTTCTCCAATGCATCATAGAACCGATAGAACGGCACGATTGCCCCCATCTCATCGTCCATCAGCTGCATAGCAGACTCTTTGAACAGAGCTAGCATGGAACGTTCACCTTCGGACAGGTGCTTGCCGGATGCACCGTGGGTACGGATGCTGGTCAGCACGCTGGCAAGCAAATTAAACTGGTATGGAACAAAAAAGATAAACCTCTGCAAAATCTTCTGCGTTAGCGTACAGTTTTTTCTCCACACCGTCGTTGAAGACAATCAGATTTTTGATGATGGTCGCTTTCTGGTCATAGAGCAGACGCAGGCTCTGTGCTGCGGTCTCTGTCTTATCCAGAATACGCTTTTTGATAACAGCGTCTACATTGGCAGAGGACAGAGAAAGGCGTGTATCGAAACGTCCTTGAATCTTGGAGAAGTCGTTCCCCTTCACCTTGGTAATGGAGTCGATATCCTGCTGGCTCGTTACGATTACCCAAGCCTTACCCATGCATTCCTTGCCCAGTTCTTCCGTCACTGTCTGAAGGTTCAGCATCAGCTTGGAATCATCACCAATGTACTGACCGATCTCATCCACAAGGAAAACAACATGGTGGTTATTGCCTTTTTTATCAATGTAGGACTTTACACGCTTAGCAAAATCCTCAATGCTGATCTGGTAGCCCTCGGTTGCTTTCTCGCACCAGTTACGGGCAGCTGATTCGCTCATGAAATCCATGTCAGAAAGAACATCGACAACAGAATCTTGAATGAAATCGAAGTCCTGACGAGAGCTTTCCCACGGATCTCCATACTCTTCTTCAAACTTTTCCTTAAACTCTTCAAAACGACCTTCCTCGGAAAGCCTGCGCTCCAGGTCAGCAAGGTGAGGCATGGAGCCGCAGAAGCCCTGCATTTCATTGAAGACCTTCAGGAATACGTTCACAATGGCATCTTTATTTTCTTTGCCATTCGAATCGCTTTTGGAATCAATGTTGAAAAGAATTACGTCCGATGGGGTGTTTGCTGCCAGCTGCATATCTGCCAGCACCATCTGATTGGTAATCTTCTGATCCTCAATGAAGTAGTCGATGGCATGTTTGTCTCCGACCTGTTTATTCTGAAGCAGATAGGACAAAATTTTCAGGAAATGAGATTTACCACTTCCAAAGAAGCCGGAAATCCAGACACCCATTTTCGGTGTGGTTCCCTGAATACCTTTTTTATATGCTGCAAAGAAATCCGCAAAATGACGCTGAAGCTCACGGGTCACAACATACTCTTCCAGCTCCTGCGCTACATTTGTTTCTTCACCCTGACCGACAATGATAACGCCCTGTATCTCACGGTCAATTTTCTTTCGGAACATGTCCTTGATCTGCATAACTGTTTCGTCCATCCATTACTCTACCAGTCGGAATGCCCGGTAATAGTTATCGTCTTTAATCTCATTGAACAGGATCAGCTCCTGCTCATTATAGGTTCCCGGAAAGAACATCACGACCGGGCAGCGCACAAACGCCTGGTGCAAGTTGTTAAGCACCTTGTGGGAGCGCAAAATCGGATAGCACTTGCCGATACCGGTCAGGAACACAACTGCATTCTCCGGCGTATGTTCTTTGATATATTGCACGATCAGGCTGTCATCGTCATTCACCTTCATGGAGTTGGTCACTGCCTTGACGATACGCTCGATTCCTCGCTTTTTTTCAAAGTCATAACACTTTTCCATAAAGTTTTTCTTTTTTCCAAAAAGTCAATGATGATATCATACAGGTCAAAGACCACAAGCTCAAAATCATCATCGCCCCGGTCGTTCTTATTTTTCAGATACTCTACACGCTCCCGAACTTCCAGTTCCTTTTCCGGTGGATAATCAAACACCCAATAGTTGACCTCATTTGCGCGGCCTGTTCCTTTTCGGAAAGATGGCTTATGGATTGCAAGCTCCATCTCATCCAGTCTTTGGCTTAAATCCATTTCATCTTACCCCCGTCAGTGTTTTTTACCATGATGCCAAGGTCATGGTCATAAAGCCAATGCTCAAATGCAATATCAAGAATTGGCTTCAGTATTTTTTTCTTGTGCTGTTTGCCTGGTTGCTTTCTAAAAGTCCTGCTTCATAAAGCTGTGTCTTATAGCAGGAACCGAGACGGCGCAGCGTATAGTCTTGAAGAGAAGCCACTTTCTCACTCTGTTCCTGCTTATTTTTGAAAAATATCCGGATATCTGCATCCGTCAATTCATCGGAACCAAGAATCATTTTTTCCCGCACTACTTCATACACAAAATCAAAGAACAGCGTGTCATGCAAAAGAGCCGCAGTCAGCACAAATAATTTTTGTGTAGCAGATCACTGCTCAGAAAGATTGAATAAAAGCTTTCATCTAATGTCTTGATACGGGCTGTTACAGTAGAATAAATCTGCTGCGCTCGTAGTTTTGTCGGTGCGCCATAGATGTTTGTCTCTTCATTCAACTTTTTAATGTCTGCAAAGCTCTTACCCTCGCTCAAAAGCTGCACGGTTTTCCGAAATTCCATGAACCAGAACGAAAATTTCACTGCTCCGGCACTATACGGTTTTCTTTCCATCTTCGTTCTCTCCATTTCCGGATTTTGCTTTAATGTATCTGCCGCTTTTGATTCTGGCATCCTTCGGCTTTTCGGCGTTAATAGGAATGACCCATTGATGGCCTAAACGCTCGGCACCATCAATTCGCCCTTCTGTGCATAATGTCTGTACTCTCCTTGTGCAGATGCCCCATTTTTCAGAAGCCTGCTTAATCGTCATGAAATCCATACGGAACCTCTTTTTCGATGTCTAAAGTCACTCGCAGCAAGTTAAACTTTCTCATTTATATTCTACTCCAAGAAACGAACAAAATCAATCGAAAGTTCTTCCAAATTTTGAACGATTTTTTTTAGAATCCACTCTTCTGCAAGCAGGGCTTTCGTGACACGAAAGCGATTTTCTGCTTGTTGGGGAAACTCCCCAATCCCCATAGAACGCTGCCTGCGGCATCGAGCTGCGCATCCGTTCCGGATGCTTTAACGGCAGTTCCTGCCAAAGAAAAAGCCCGGTGCAGCATGAGCATTACGCCCACACTGCACCGGACATTCCATCATCTACTATTCTCTCTATTTTCTTCTCCCTGCTCATGCGTATGCTCTTTTTTCTGCTCGTCCTCTTTTAGGATTTCCTGCACGATTTTCTGTGCCACAAGCCAATCCTGCATTTCCGATTTGGTCTTGCGGTACTCTGCATAGGAGCTTTTCTTTCGTTCCAAAAGCATCGCATACTCTGCGTTCAGCTCGCTGATGCGTGGAAGCTTTTTGTCAGAGCCGTTCTCTTTCTTATAATCATCAAACGCCTTTTTCGCTGCGCTGCGCAAGGCCAGCATATCCCGATGGGCTTCATAGAACTCCCGGTCGTAGCCGGATTCTTTATACGCAGCAAAAACATCTTTTGTCTTGGCATAATTGATTAGATGCTTCCTCAGTACCGACACTTCCGACATCCGTGCCTCATCTGCTTTTACAGATTCCAGCAGCGCATCACATTTTTCAGAAATTCCATCTGCCTGTTCTTTCAGCTCTGCATAGTTCTTGATTCCATGCTCTTCCATGAACATCATAGCTTTCGCCATCTGCTTCAGGTTAAAGACTTTCGCCCAACGCGCATATCCCGCGCCTTTGCCTGCCTGCATTTTGGCACGGATATCAATCAGGAACGACAGCTCTGCCTTTTGATGCACCTGTGCTGACCGTGCGCTTGTGCGGGTTTTTCTCCGCAAAATTGCTTTTGTGAATCGCATTCCCGGCAATCACTTCGCAGAGTTCTTCAACCGAATATCCTTTGCCAAGAGAGCGGAAACGGGCAAATCTGGCATGGCCTTTTCCCCGCAGTGCAGGCTGTTTTCCATCTTTATACTCGTACCCTGCTTCCTGCAAAATTCCAATCAGTTCCCGGAAGTCTTTCGGTTTTCTTTCCAATGCCGCATCAATGGCCTCGCAGATTTCATCCCGCTGCGATTTTTTCTCCGGGTATTCTGTTCTCTTCTGCCGCTCTCCATAGGGTTTCCGGATAATGACCGACAACCGATGTTCCAGGCAGACGATATCACTGAGCCTTGCCAGCGCAAGACCGGACAGGCGAAAATCTCGAAATTTTCTGGTGCAATCTAATGTAGTCGAATTAAAAATAATATGGTTATGGATGTGCGCGCGATCAACATGGGTAGCCACGATAAACGCATGTTTTCCCTTTGTGAATCGCATGGCTGTCTCATACCCAACCTTGTTCGCCTCCTCTGGTGTGATTTCTCCGGGCTTAAAGGATTGCCGAATCTGATATGCAATCACATCATGCGCTTGGGTTCTTCCCGTGATATGCTCATACTGCCGTTTGGAAAGCAGAAATTCTTCATCACAGGTCTTTGCATCACAGGCATACGCGCTGATGTATTTTCCATCTTCCGTCTTTGCTGCATTCTCAGAATAATCAGTACGGTCAGCCAGACACTGCGCCACCGTCTTTCCTTTATTGATATGCAGCGCAATTAGTCTTGTAGCTGCCATTTTTATATTCCTCCATCTAAAAAGAGCTACCCGAAGGCAGCTCTTACCAATTCACTATTCTCATTTTAACATCCGTTCCCGGTCATAAGCCCCCTGCAAATAAACGGCCTGCTTGATGATTTCTTCCATATCGAAATAGACGCACATGATATTTTCGTACAGCTTCCACACATTAGATTCGCTGCCGCCCACCATTTCCATCAGCTGGTCTTCCATCTTCGATTGCTCAGACTGTTTTTCCTGATAAGCTGCCTCATCCACAAAATGATTCTCTCCATCTGTTTCCTCGTACCGCAAATCATAATAATCTTTCATAAACTGAATATCCATCGAATACCTCCTGAACTCAAATTGTCAAAACATCCTCTACACACTCGCACAGCCGTTCCATCAGTTCCATGATGCCGCCCGCACCAACCGCAGCTGCGAACAGTCCCATCTCAATCAGGGTCAGCAGGAACACATCTGTCCAGCTCGCCCGTACCACCGAATAGATGCCGCAGCCAAGAACAAACAGCATAACCGGCGAAAGCACCCACAGGGATAACTGCATCAGCAGATTCCAGATAAAGCACAGAAATCGCAGCAGAAACGCAACCGGCAGCAACAGAATTTTCAGCACCAGCTTCAACATAAAACATACAATCTTCATGGATTTCACCCCTTCGTTTTTCTTTTCATCTTCATTTTACCGTACCCGCTTGCCAAACACCACGATGTCAATAGGTAGACCAAAAATATGTAACGGCACAGACAGTTTCATCTGTGCCATGTGCTGTAGAAATCCCGCACGTTTGCGCCGTCAGCGAATACCGGAAAGCCTCTTCAGGATCAGCTTCTGCATCTCCCAGAGTTCATCCAGTCGCTTCTGCAAATCCCGGATATCCTCCGCATAGATGCTTCCGGATTCATTGGCTCGTTTTGCGTACTGGTTCAGGTTGTTGCTGCATCGGCGAAGAAGGGTGGATACCTGCGCCACATCCGACAAATCAAGATTTACGCAGTACCCGTCCATCGCCATCTTTCTCATATAGGCACCGGTATTCCGAATACCCAATTCCTTCTGCTTTTCACGAATCCTCGCCAGCTCTTCCGGGTTTACCCGGACATTGATCCAGTGTTCCCGAACACTCATAGTGCCACCTCCTCATCATCCCGATGTGCCATCGGCGGAATGCGACCGGCACGGTCACGCAGCTCTGCCAGGACAGACGGTTTTTCCGTTGTTCTCTCACGGTCAGGATCATCATTTCCACGGTCATCCATATTCAGCAGTGCGTCCAGTTCTGCCAGTCTTGCACTCTTTTCTGCCAGTTCTGCCTCCTGGGGAACGGCTTTCCAAGCTCGGCCTGCGCCGCTTCCTGCTGGCTCCTAAGATTGTCCAACTGCTGTTCCGCCTTTTCCAGTCTTGCAGGAATCCCGGCAAGAGCATTATCCAGACGCTGGATATTGCCCGCAGCACTGGTGCCGATGGGCACCCGGTGGGTCATCTCGCCTTTCAGCAGCACCTGATACTCTTTCTGGAAGCTGTCAAATGACAACTCCATCTTGAAACCGCGATAACTGCCAAGCGGCACTGACTCCAAACTCTGATTCGTTTTACAGATTGCGAGGATTGCTTCACCGGCCTCGGCTTTTTCAGTAAATCGTGTGCCATTCACCTCCATACCGCAGAACCCCTCTTCCGGCAGCGGATGTGCCGCCACCGTCCGAATATCCGACTGAAAGCCCTTGATGAACCCCTGCGTTTTCTCAATCTCCGCAGGGAAATATTTCATCAGCTTATCCTCCAATCGGTACTGCTGGCTCTGATGGTCTGCCTTCAATACTTTCAGCCTTGCAACATCTACATCCAAGTCCATTTTTTCCTTGATCTGCGGGTCTCCTGCACAAAGTGCCTTGATCTCCGCATAGGAAAGTGCCTGCTCATCCACATCGTCACAGGAACGTACCGGAGATTTGCTGGTCATGATCTGACTGATAAATTTCTGCTTATTCTCCAGTGTCTGATAGAGGTAGGCATCAAAAGTTCCTTCCGTCACATACTGATAAACCTGCACTTCTTTGTTTCGGTTTCCCTGACGGATGATACGACCATTTCGCTGGGTCATGTCCGCAGGCCGCCAGCCCACATCCAGATGATGCACGGCCACCAGCCTGTCCTGCACGTTCGTGCCTGCGCCCATCTTCTGCGTCGAACCTAACAACACCCGAACCTGCCCGGTACGGACTTTGGCAAACAAATCTTTCTTTTTTGCCTCGGTATCAGCATCATGGATAAATGTGATTTCTTCCTCCGGTACGCCGGACTGGATGAGTTTAGTGCGGATATCCTCATAGACATTAAAGGTTCCATCGTTTTTCGGTGTGCTGAGGTCGCAGAACAGCAGCTGGGTCAGCTTATCCGACTGTCCTTCTTCATAAATCCGAAGCACATTCCGCACACAGGCGTTGAGCTTGCTATTTGGGTCATCCGGCAGGAGCGGATTCATCAATCGCTGATCCAGCCCCAGCTTTCTGCCATCCGATGTGATTTTCAGCATGTTATCGACCGACGGGTCTACCACACCGGAATGCACAGCCGCTGCCCGTTCTGAAAGCTCCGCCACCATCGCCTGCTGATGCTCCGATGGCTGCACTACTACGGTTTCAAACCTTGCCTCCGGAACCGGCAGATGCAGCTGATCGGAAGTCTTGATATCCGCCACCTCCTTGAACATATTCATCAGCTCCGGCAGGTTGAAGAACTTTGCAAATCTTGTTCTTGCCCGGTATCCGGTTCCTTCCGGTGCCAGCTCAATGGCCGTGGTGGTCTCACCAAAGGTAGAAGCCCAACTGTCGAAATGGGTCAGCCCTTTCTGCTGCAATGTGCCGTACTGGAGATAGCGCATCATGGTGTAAAGCTCCGTCATACTGTTGCTGACCGGGGTCCCGGTCGCAAAGATGATGCCGCGCCCGCCTGTCAACTCGTCCATATACTGGCACTTCATAAACATATCCGAAGATTTCTGCGCTTCCGATGTGGACAAGCCTGCGACATTGCGCATTTTTGTGTAGAGGAACAGGTTCTTAAACGCGTGTGCCTCGTCTACAAACAGCCGGTCTACGCCCAGCTGCTCAAAGGTAATCACATCGTCCTTACGGTCGGTTGCTCGGAGTTTCTCTAATCTCGCCTCCAATCCTTTCCGGGTCTTTTCCATCTGTTTGATGGAGAACCGCTCGCCATTCTGGGACTTCATCTCAGCAATAGCATTTTCGATTTCATCAATCTGGGCAGTCAAAATCCGCTCCTGCCGTTCTGCGGACACCGGAATTTTCTCAAACTGGGAATGCCCGATGATGACTGCATCGTAATCACCAGTAGCAATTCGTGCGCAGAACTTCTTTCTGCGGGCCGTTTCAAAGTCCTTTTTGCTTGCCACCAGCAGTTTTGCACTCGGATACAGGCGCAGAAACTCGTTTGCCCACTGAAGGGTCAAATGATTCGGAACGACAAACATGGATTTCTGGCACAGTCCCAGCCGTTTTGCCTCCATAGCAGAAGCGGCCATCTCGAAAGTCTTACCGGCACCCACTTCGTGGGCCAGCAGTGTATTGCCTCCGTACAGCACATGAGCAATGGCATTCTGCTGATGTTCCCGCAGCCGGATTTCCGGATTCATGCCGCCAAAGCGGATGTGGGAGCCATCGTACTCACGAGGACGGGTACTGTTGAACAGCTCGTTATACTTTTCCACCAGGTCCGCACGGCGATAAGGGTCTTTCCACACCCAGTTCTGGAACGCATCCTTAATGGCCTGCTGTTTCTGCTGGGCGAGGGTGGTCTCCTTTTTATTCAGAACCCGCTTCTGCTTGCCGTCTGCATCCTCCACGGTATCGTAAATACGAATATCCCGCAGATTCAGCGTATCCTCCAGAATCCGATAGGCATTGGCACGGCTGGTGCCGTAGGTCATATAGGCATGAACATCATTCCGGCTCGGTGTACTCTTACCGGTGATCTGCCACTCTGCCGTCATGGGAGAGAATTTCACTTCAATGTTCCGGCGCAGATAAAACGGCGGTTCAAAGGTTTCTTCCATGAACTGCTGGATATAATCCCGATTGACCCATGTGGCACCAAGGCGCACATCAATCTCCGAAGCGTCCAGGTCTTTTGGCTGCGCCTTTCTCAAATACTCTGAGTTCACTGCAAAGGCAGGATCAGAGGCCGCAGCCAGTTCTGCCACACGGAGCTTTTCCCGGACATTGCCTGACAGATATTCGTCAGCTGTTACCCAGCCAGTTTCCTCGCCGCCCTGCGTCATCGGGTCTTTGAAAATGACACCATGCAGTTCCTGCTGGATTTTTTCATATTCCCCCGGCGTGCCTAAAAGCTCCGACATATAGGGCAAATCCACTCTGCCGCGCTCTCCGATGGAGATTGCCAGAGCTTCCGCCGGAGTATCTACGCTGGTAACAGCCCGTTCCGGTCGAATCGTCCGTTTGGTGAACATATCCGCCTTGGATTCCAGCCTTCCGTTTTCGTCCACGTTTTCCAGAGAGCAAAGCAGATAATAAGACGAATCTTCCGAAAAAGCCTGCGCATTTGCACGGGAGTTGATAAGCCCGTATTGATCGGCGAATCGGTCATAGGCTACATTCAGTTCCCGCTGTTTCTGGGCAATCGCGTCCTCCTGGTAATCGTTCAGCTGGTAGTCAATCAGTTCCTGCACAATGGTACGAAGCTCCACCATGCCCTTAATTCTGCCAGTGGCTGTCGCAGAAAGGTCAGCCTTTCGCATGATGCTGTTCTCACGGAAGTAAACATCCCCATCCACCACTGCGTAGGAGAAATTCTTTACATTGGGGTCTGCCGGAATAGTTTCGCCCTGCAAGGACAACTCTTCCTCCGGTGCCAGCTCCTGCGCTTCATAGTGCCCGCCGATGTGCTGCACAGCCTCATGCAGCTGGTCTCCCAGATCCTCACCCGGAATCGGAATGACCGTACATTCTTCCTTGCCGTACTGGGTACTTTCCGTTGTAATCTCACCCAGCACCATTTCCGGGTGGTCAACAAAGTAGCTGTTGAGGGTAATACCCTCCGATGTCAGCCCCAGATGCACCCAATCCGGTTCGATATCAATGGGATGGTCTCTCTTTTGCAGGAAAATGATATCCGACACCACATCCGTACCGGCATTGGCACGGAATGCGTTGTTGGGAAGTCGGATAGCTCCCAGCAATTCTGCCCGCTGCGCCAGATACTTTCGTGCGTCCGGATTTTTGGAATCCATCGTATAGCGGCTGGTAACAAAGGCCACGATACCACCGGGCCGAACCTGATCCAGTGCCTTGGCAAAGAAATAGTTGTGGATAGAAAATCCGAGTTTATCATATGGCTTATCGCTGACACGGTAGTTGCCAAAAGGCACATTACCCACGGCCAAATCATAGAAATCGCGCCGGTCAGTGGTCTCAAAGCCTGCCACCTTGATTTCTGCCTGCGGATACAGTTTCTGCGCAATACGCCCGGTGATGGAATCCAGTTCCACACCATAGAGCCTGCTCCCCAGCATGGAATCCGGCAGCATACCGAAGAAGTTGCCGACACCCATCGACGGTTCCAGAATATTGCCTTTCTCAAATCCCATACCGTCCAATGCTTCATAGATTGCACGGATCACGGTAGGACTGGTGTAATGCGCATTCAGAGTCGAAGCTCTGGCTGCGGCATATTCTTCTTCCGTAAGAGCTGCTTTCAGCTCCTTATATTCGCCTGTCCAGGCAGTTTTCTCTGCGTCAAAGGCATCTGCCAGCCCGCCCCAGCCGACATAATTGGCCAGCGTTTCCTGTTCCTCCGGTGTCGCATCCCTGTTCTGATTTTCCAAAGTTTTCAGCGTGTAGATGGCATCCATGTTGGCACGGAATTTCTGTTTAGGACTGCCTTCACCGAGGTGAAAGCTGTTGATGCGATAGTTCTCCGCATGTTTTGCTTCATGCCCTGCCCGAAACGCTTCTTCTTTTCCAGGATTCAGATCAACCACCAGATTGTGCAGGTGAACATTTTCCTCATGCCCCAAAATTCTTGCCAGATTTTCCTTGCTTTCCGAGCGGAAGATCGGATACACGGAATCCGGGTCCCGAAGTTCCACATCGAAAAGCCCGACTTTTTCAATCGTAAATGCCTTTCCGTCCAGATACAGCGTATCGCCAACGCGATAATCCGGCTGCACCGGAGCTGCGGGTTCTGGCTGCACAGTTGCAGGCTCTTTTTCAGCCTCCATGTTCCTGCCGCGAATCTCCTGCAACGCCTCTGATGCACTCACATAATCGGCAAATGTCTGCACTTTTCCGTCCGAATATCCGTAATACTCTTCTTTGACATAATCCCAGATGGCAAACGCATCTTTAGAATCCGGAAAGTTCTCGCCGGTCATTGTGACCACAAACCGTTCATCCGGTGCATAGCCAGACTCTCTGGAAAGTTCGCTGGCGTGTTCCTGCATTTCCAGTACCAGAGGATCTGTCTCTGCGTGAGCCGATTCCTGTACTTCTTCGGATTCCACATCTGGGAATGGAATGTCCTGCTGCAAATTCTGCTTGCTCTGTTCAACATAGAGCCAGTCTTTTGCTTCCCGTTCCTGAACTTTTTCAATCAACTGCTGGCGGTAGGTCTCTGCTTCCCATTCGCTGGTAAACTCTTCGCTAACACCATCCGGTTCTACATGAATGCCGTCCTGAATATCATCCCAAATCGCATAGCCATCGTCTGTCTCCATCACGGTAAACCGCTGGGGTGCTGCCAGTTCACTCCGGGCATAGACATCCGCAGCCGTATTCAGCATGTTGTCCACATGCTCATTTCCGGTATCGTAGCGTTCCGGTGGCGTTGGCGGAAACACATGGGCGGCAGTCGGCATAGGAAGCGGCGCGCCGTATTCCTGCTCCAGCTTCCGATACTCTTCCATTTCCAGCGCGGTCAGGTACTGATCATTTTCCACAAGCCGGTCTAACCGCTTATCCACCGCCGACCATGTGAGTCGCACTTCCCGGTCATGGTCATAATTGCGAAGCAGAATACCTCTTCCGTTATAATCGGCAAAACCGCGACTGCCATCCATAAAGGTATAGCTGTGGCCACCGAGACCGTATTCCGCTTTCAAGAATGCAGCTCGTTCTTTTGCGTCCCCTTGCTGCTGATACAGCGCATAAATACGGATCTTTCCGCCTTCAAAATTGGAGCCTGTCCGCAGCATCCGGTCGGTCGATTTATCCTCAGAAATGACAAAAGCGGAGGGCTTTTTCGCTCTCCGCTTCTTTGGCTGCATTTTCTGCCGCCGCATCAATTTTCTGAATCTGCTCTGCTTCGGACTGAAACAGACTCATGAAGTTTAACTGTTGATAAGTTCCGTCAGAATGACTTCCTCTGCCTGCGCTTTCAACATGTTCATGTGCTGCACCCAGGCCATCTGGTTCAATTTCTTGTCCGGTGCCGGATTCGCTTTCAAAAGCTCCGCCATCATCTGCTCCATCCGTGCGGTCGCGGTCTCCTGAATCTCCCACAGATGCGGGTACAGTTTCTCGGTCAGGATCAGGTGATTGTACAGCAGCGTGTTGTTCTCCTGCAGGAACGCTCTGCGCATTCTCCCGTACTTGCCCAGCGGCTTCTGTTCCTGCACCGACAACTGGATGTCCGGAATCAGGTAATCGCCGTTCTTCGTGTAATTCAGCTCCATCATAGTTTTGGCTCCTTTCTGCCTGCTTATCTCTTTCTAGGTTCGGATCGTGCGTTCAATTTCCCGGAAGATCTGGCTGGACATTTCGCTGACCGCAGTTCCCAGCACATTGGCGGCAGCCTGCGTATTAAAATCAAAGATGTCCAGAAAATCCTCGTGTTCAAAATAGTCATCCGCATTGCCCACCGTCCGGGTAAAGACGGAATATGCGATGCTGACAGCGGCAGCTCTCTTTAAAGGAAGCTCCGATGTTGAGTTCATCATATCCTTCCAGATAGGAATCTGCAACGATGTCACTGATCTGCCTGCGGTTTTCCTCCCAGTAATCCCTTGCAAGGCGTTCTGCCGCTTCCATGATATGATTTTCCAGAGACCCGGCACCGGCAGGAACATCAAACGCAGCATCCAGTGCCCGAATGATCGGCTGCTCATGCTCCGCATTCATTTTCCAGAGCTGTACCGGACGGGAATTTTTCCGTTCTCCGGTATCTGCCACATCAAATACATACCGCAGTTTCGGCTGCTCCCCGCGCATGTCCAAAAGAGCAATGCCCTTGGAGCCACGCTTCACATAGCGGTTCATCCGGTCATTCCAGAGATCGTACTCTGCACAGGCCGTTGCTTCTGGTCTCTGCTTATAGATCATCAGCTGTTCCGCAAAGGGATACTTATAAAGCCGTGCGGATGTGGTCAGAAACGCTGTCCACTGCTCTTTGCTGCCAGTGATCTGCGCCGCTGCTTCCTGTGCCATCTGCATATAATAAGCCGTTTTCGTCATCATCTATTTTTTCCTCCTCTCCTTTATTCGTCCGGATATAAATCCAGTGCCTCATATTCTGCATCCGTCATCTCTGCCAGTTTCGCAAGCAGCGAGGCCGTCCACCTGCGCAGGTTTCTGTCTCTGCCGGTCAGACTTTTCTGCATCGTCTGAAGCTCTGCAATCAGCCCTGTCCGTGTGCCAGGGCTGTAAAGCATCATGAGCATCCATTCGTCATCCGTAAAACGCATTTATAACTCCTTTTCTTCGCAGCACCTGCGAGGCGGTGCAGGCGGCACTGCCTCCTGCTTTTCCTTCAGCTGATCCAGAACCGATGCTTTCTCCGCCGGTTCTTCCTTCTTTCCGTTATTGATTACGCCGTCAATCATGCCGTAATCGTCTTCCATCGCCATTTCTGCGGCTTTCAGGTAATTCTCTGGTTTCAAAAATCCGGGCAGTTCCTGGAAGCCGATGGAATCCACATAGTGACAGCTTACAACACCATTCTGCCGTAAAGCCACGATGTCAGACACAGAAAGACTATGCCCAGTAAAATCATCAGGGCGGGAAACATTGAATTTCGCATACAGTTCCTCCAACATCGTATTCTGATCCTTGTAGGGAAGAAGCGGAGCCGTATACACCAGCTCATAATGGTCAATATCAGGTTCCAGCCCCATCCGTTCCAGTTCGCGCATAGACGAAAAGCGTTCATATACCGTATCCTCGCTGCGGCGAAGCTGCAAAATCGCATACTGGTCGGTAGTACTGTCGAGAAATGCCATCATTCTTTCGTCCGGTGCCTGCGTTCCATGCACTTCATCCCATTTTTCAATTCTTGCCATCGTTCATTTCTCCCTTCTCCATAAACGGCAGGCCGTTTTCCTTTGCTTCCTGCCGCTGCTGTTCCCGACGCTTTTCACTGTAAGGCGGTCGGATACCAACGCAGCGTTTCGGAATCGTATAAGTGACCGACCCATGCTCCCGGTGCTCCAAAACAAACTGCTCCGGATACTGTTTTCGCAGTTCCCGGAGCTTCTTAATCAGGCGGCTGTCATGGGTGTAAACACTGGCGGTATCCAGTTCATTGTCAAAATTGATGACTGTTTCCTGTTCCGCCTTCGTGAACTTGTATTTCATCGCTCTGCCTCCTTCGCCTTGGCAGCTTTCACCGGCGTATCCGTTCTGGAAGACAAATCCGAGAGTTTACCCAGCACAGATTCCCGTCTGCTGATTTCTGCATCCTCTGCACGATCACAAAGTTCGTCATAATCAATCCGCGTCATGGTGCGGCCACCGAATCCATAATCCGAAAGAATCTGGTCTCTGGCTGCATTCATGCTGATTTCCGGGTTGTCGATCTGCCCGCCGTCAATTTCCGTGAAGTCCTTATGATATAAGGTATAGTCGTAACCGTCCTCACAGGTCTGAATGGCAAGAAAGCCCTTGCTTCCCAAATCCCATGCACTGCGTTCTTCCGTAATCAGCGGCTCCGGGCGGCATGTACCACCGCCGCGTTCCAGCATTTCTGCCAGCTGGCAAATGTGCAGAACATCATACCACAGGCGCAGATGATATTCGTCCATATATTCGCAGCGGGCTGAGAATTTCCGATTCGGATACTCAATCTCCACCGCGCTGCCATCCGGAATTTTGAACCGATCCTCGTAGTTGCTGGTGATAAACCGGATATTTTTTGCATTCTCCAGCTCAGGATCAGCCTTTTTCATCTGCCAGAGAACCTTTCTGCCGCCGCGTACCTGCTCCAGCATCTCCGGGGCCCGGCGCAACGGTAAGACCGTCCAGCTGGGGAATCTTCTGAAGTGCTACCACCCTTGCGCTTTCTTCTAGAGTAGAAAACGATTGTTTATCCAACACATCCCAACCCATGTGTCCCTCGGCAACCTGCACCTTGCTGCCCATATCAAAACAGTGGAATTCCACGCCGTCCTGCTTTTCCTGCAAGGAAAGCAGAGCGACATTATCCACCAGATAAGCTGCATTCATCATTTTCATGCTCATTTTTTTACCTCCAAACTCCAGCTTAAATGCTGCTGCACCGTCCTCGCCGGTCTCTACATGAACGGTTGTGTCATAGTAACGTCCAGACTTCTTGGAATAGCAGTGGGTAAGCCGTGCTTTTCCCTGATTTACCAGTTGCTTTGCCAGTTCCTCTGTCATCTGCTTTCCCAGTGCCTGAAAGAATCTGTTTTCTTTCCAGAGCGCAAATTTACAGCCCTTATCCCTGCAAAACCATCCCTTTGCAGTTTCACAGACATCACTGCCGCAGGCGGGACAGGAGCCAATGACCTTGCATTCCGGCTGCATCAGCACATCGGCACCTTTCACAGCCTCGTAGGTTTTGACAAGTCCGCTGACCATGTTGCTGATTTCGCCCATAAAGGCATCGCTGTCATACTCGCCGTGTTCTATTTTCAGCAGTTTTTCCTCCCAGTCTGCCGTCATGGATGGGGACTGAATCTGTTCCGGCACCACCGTCACCAGCGCATTTCCCTTGTCCGTAGAGCAAAGGTATTTCGTTTTCTTATCGCCCCTGCGCTCGATAAAGCCTTTCTGCACCAGTTTTTCGATGATGGCAGCGCGTGTGGCTGGTGTGCCGATGCCTTTTTCGCTCTACACCAGCCGGAAATTCATCCGAGCTGGCACTCTCCATCGCTGAAAGCAGAAGATCTTCGGTAAACCTCTTGGGTGGGCTGGTCTTACCTTCTTTCAGATCGACACCGGCAAGTTCCAGTGTCATGCCTTCCGAAAGCTCCGGAAGATCACCTTCCTCCGCATTTTTCTCAGCATCTTCAACCGGCTTTCCTGCATATCGTCTCCAGCCCATATCCGTGACTGTTTTGCCTTTCGTGGTGAACTTCTGACCGGCGCACTCCGCTTCTACTATGGTTTCTGCATAGCGGCAAGGAGTTCCTACCACAAATCAGACGCACCGCCAGCATGGTAAGAATCGCCTGTTCTCCACTGGGAAGAGAGGAAATGTCATAACCCGCCGCTGTTTTTGTGGGGATAATGGCATGGTGATCGGTCACTTTCTTGGAATTGATGACCTGCGCTGCATTCACCGGTGCTGGCTCATCCGGTTGAATCTGAAAGCTCTGCTGGATCACAGAAACAAGTTCCGGCACCAGCGGTGCCATATCATCCGTCAGATACCGGCTGTCGGTACGGGGATAGGTCACGAGTTTCTTCTCGTACAGAGCCTGCGTGTAATCCAAGGTCTGCTGGGCAGTGAATCCCAACTGCCGGTTTGCTTCTCTCTGAAGCGAGGTCAGATCAAACAAGGCCGGGGGCTTCTCTGATTTTTCTTTCTGCTCCACCTTGGTAATGATGGCACTACCTGCCTGACAGCACTCTGCCACCAGTTTTTCTGCTTCTGCTTTTTCTTTCATCCTCTCACCGCCTGCTTGAAAATCCCGGAATTTCAATTCTGCCGAGTAGAACGGCTCTGGCTTGAAAGCCCGGATTGCTGCATCCCGCATGACCACCATCGCAAGCGTTGGTGTCATCACGCGCCCCACATTCAGGGTCTGCCCATACAGGCATGAAAAAAGCCGGGTGGCGTTGATTCCGACAATCCAGTCGGCACGCTCTCGGCATAAAGCCGCCTCATATAAGGCATCATATTCCGTTCCCGGTCTGAGCTTCTGAAAGCCTTCCCGGATAGCACTGTCCTCCATCGAAGAAATCCACAGACGTTCCACCGGCTTTTTGCAGCCGCACTGATGGTAAACCAGTCGGAAAATCAGTTCTCCCTCGCGCCCTGCGTCGGTTGCACAGATCAGGCTCTCTACATCCTTCCGCTGCATGAGCTTTCTCAGGATTCCAAACTGCTTTTTCGTGCTGGCAGATACCTGATACTGCCAATGTTCCGGCAAAATCGGAAGATCATCATACCTCCACTTGGCATACTTTTCATCATAGGCTTCCGGCTGGGAAAGTTCCACCAGATGCCCCACACACCAGCTGACAAGATAGCCATTGCCCTCCATATAACCATCCCCGCGCTGATTTGCTCCGATCACTTTCGAGAGACTCATGGCAACCGAGGGCTTTTCCGCTAATACAAGCTTCATTCGATACTGCTCCTTTCGCAAAAAAATTAGCAGCCAGGCACCGAAGCGCATGACTGCTATGTAAGGAACGGTATTCTGTTTTAGGTCTACAAACTGGGGCTTTTATGATCTTGCCACAGCTTATCAGTCTGTGCACGTCAACTGTTGAAACCGCCGTGTACCGAACGGTACGCACGGTGGTGTGAGAGGACGGCGGTTAGTCACCGCCTCCTACTCGCTTGTGCCCATGTTTCGGCCCTCCACATCATCACTCCGCGCATGCGTTGTGCCTCGCCGCAACGCATTCTGCCCCCTCGCTGACTCATCGCCAGGCATCGCTGATGGTGTTCGTCTGCCCATCCTCACTTCTGCAGTATCTGCTTTTCGTTCTCCTGCACACGCCGCTCGAGCGCTGTATACTGCCGGAGCTCGTCCTCGGTAAATCCCCGGAACTTCGCCTGCTCGTAGTCACGCTCCGCGGCCGCGATATCCTGCAGCACCGCATCCGACGCCGGCAGCAGCTCGAGACGAATATTCCGCGGCTCGCGTTTTTTTCTTCGTCATTCCGTTCGCGTCTGCATCCTGTGCCTCGCCACGCTTTCCGAAAAGACCGGTCGCCTCGGCTATTTCCGCCGCTTCACGCCGTTTCCTCGGCACGTCGACCACTTCGAGCATCCCGCGTGAGACCAGCTTCTGCAGCGCGGCGCGCAGATCCCCGCGGCTCATATGCATCAGCTCCGCGAGATCCTTCCGGCTCAGCGCCTTTCCGGCATCCTTTCGATCAGTCGCCTCCACGGCATCTTCCCGCGCAGGCATCTGCGCTTCAGCCCCTCGAGTGAGCGCCTTTCCCGCGTCCTTCCGATACAGCAGCAGCGACAGCTCCGCCAGCGTCATATCATACTTCAGCGCCACCGACTCGAGATAGCGCTCGAGCAGCTTCCGGTCGCGGTACTTCTCCACGATGATCCCATCCTCCGAAATCACCTCCTGCAGCGCCTGGCTCCGCTCCTCACCGAGCTTCTGCGTCCCCGGAATCGTCGCCGGGAACACGAAACCATCCTTCGCCGCATCCACTAGAAAATGATAGACCTGCAGCCGCTTCCGCTCATACGCATCCTCATCCAGCACATGCTTGAAGAAGTCGTTGTAGCACTCGAACATCGCGAGTTTCATCTCCACCGTCCGCGCGAAGCTGATCTTCTGATTCACCAGCGAACCCTTCGTCTTCACATAATAGTAGACCGGCGTCCGCAGCGCATAGAACGTCGTCGCATAGCGCACATACTCGAGATTAAACAGAAAATCCTCGCACCAGCTGAGCTTCGCATCCATCCGGATCCCGTGCGCCTCCACAAGCGAGCGCCGGTACAGCTTATTCCACAGCACCCCATAGTAGTAGTCCGCCGGGTTCTCCATCATGAAGCCAACGAACGCTTCACGCCCGATCACCTGGTCCGCGTCGATATCCCCCTTCTGCGACACCATCTCTCCGACGACACGATAGAAATCCGCGATCACCATGTCGCAGCCCGTCTCCTCGGCCGCCCGCACCATCAGCTTCGTCGCATCCGCCGTCAGCCAGTCATCACTGTCCACGAACTGCAGAAACGTACCCCGCGCCCGCGCGATCGCCTGGTTTCGCGTATCCGACACCCCCGTATTCTCCTTATGCACAACCACCACGCGCGCATCCGCCCGCGCATATCCGTCGCAGATCTCCCCGGACCGATCCTTACTTCCATCATCCATGAGGATCAGCTCGAAATCCCGAAACTCCTGATTCAGAATACTGTCCACACAGCGCGCGAGACTCTTCTCCGCGTTATACACCGGATGATACTGACCTTCGGCTCCATAGGCACCTCCATCATGATAAAACCCTCCCGTTGACACTCGTATATTTCTGCTCACTTTTCCCGGGCCACCTCCGCCTCGGCCCACCGTCCGCACCCTCCACCTTCTCAAAAAACTATCGCGCCCATCCTCCGCCCACCTTCCTCACGTCGCATCGAAGCCCAATTCCCTCATGAAAATAATGAAGCACGGATTATTCCCTCATGAAATGTGGCAAAATACTGAAAAATGAAGAACGCTCATAAAAAAGAACGCTGGCAGAGCACGGAAATCTGAATGGTAAAATACCGAGTTGTTGAGCTGTTCTTATTCTCTATTTTATCAGATATCACCTACAGTTTCCATAGCTTCATGGCTCAAAATACTCCATTCACAAACCATTTAGCTATGTAAAAGGGACGGCTTCTCAGCCGCCCCTCAGGTCAACACAGCCTTAATTAGACAGGTTCATCATCCGATTCCGCTTCGTAATCCTCGTTGACATCCACTTCTTCGTCCTCGTCACCGTCATCCTCCGGCAGCTGGAGCGCATCTTCATCCTCATCGTGATAATCCGCATCAGGGTCCGGTTGATTTTTCTTGGATGCAGGCTTTACGCCCTTCATCTTAACATAAAGATAACCGCCGACACCGGCTGCACCGATCACAAACAGAAGCAGCATAATCATCGGAAGCGGAGAAGCTTTCTTCTGCTCGCTCTCTGTTTTCTGCTCTTCCGGTGCCGGTTCCGTCTCCTGCGGCTTTTCGGTTTCCGCAGGTTCCGTGACTTCCGGCTCCTTCTCCCGATACTTGGCAGCTTCCTCTTCATCCATCAGCGCAAGCAGATCGGCCTCGTCCACCATGTTCAGGAAATGCACATTCTGGTTGCCGTCTTTATCGCGGTCGATGATCAGATAAAAGGTGTTGCCCGCCTTTGTCACCAGCGTAATGAACTGCTGGCTGGATTTATCTTCTTCCTCACCGATATCGTCCACCAGCGTCATATTTCCTTCCGGAGTCAAAGCTGCACTGGATTTCGTCTCATCCTCGTATGACATTCCACTCTGCATCAGATCCAGAAACAGCTTCAGCGCATCTTCACTGAACATGCTGCTGTCTTTTTGCAGAATCCGTGACATTCAGGTACTTTCCATGTGCATACCCGGTTTTGCCGTTGAAGTTTACCTTATACCAGTCACCGCATTTTTCGACAATCTCCACCGTATCGCCGGAATGCAGATATCCGATAATCTCCTGATCCATGCCGGGACCGGAACGAAAATGCAGACTGGTGATCCCCGGCACCACCGTACCAGTCTGCTTTTGGGACTTTTCGCTGCCGATATTGTATTCTTTGCCGCCCACCGTAACGATCAGGTTCCCATCCGCATCCGTAGAGACCTCATAGCCATCCGGCAGAACCTGCATGTCCGGGTCGATTTCGATGCTGTCGGTATTGTCCGTTTTCCCCGCATTTGTGCTTTCTGCTGCATCCGTCTCCTGTGCAGCGGTACTGACAGGCGTGTTCTTCTGCACATCATCGCCCGTATAGGCAAGTGCAGTGGTCGTAAAGGTTCCTGCCGCCATCACGCTGGCAAGCAGCATTGCCATCATCTTTTCATTCCATATCCTCCGTTTCTTTCTCATCCAGTTTCAGGTTCTCCGGGTTGGGAACCGCAGCCTGCGCCAGCTGAATGATGACTGCCAGCTGTTCCGGGGTCAGGCTCTGGGCATGTACCATTTCACAGATTTCGCTGTTTTCCTGCTCGTGGTACTTTCTGTCCCATTCCTTTCTGCGCTCCTCCCATTCATCGCGTTTACTGCGGGCTTTCTCGCGCTCCGCAGCAATCTTTTCCAGTTTCAAACTCATGTTGTGTCCTTTCCGGGCGAATAAGCGCCCTATTTTTATCGAATTCTTCCCATACAGTAGTAGTGCTGCCGCCAGTAGCTCGTCTCAATGGAAGCATAGGAAATTGGTGAGCCACAGTGGATCATCATCCGTTGCCGACATAAATGCCCACATGGGATGCGCCGCTGGTGTTGTAGGTTTTCTGGAAGAAAATCAGGTCTCCGGGCTTTGCTTCACTCTTCGGGATAATGTCGCATTTTCCCATCAGCCCATTGGCCGTCTGTCTGCCCACATTCCAGCCATTTCCGCAGTGATTGATGACCCAGCTTACAAAACCGGAACAATCAAAGCTGGTGCTCGGTGAACTGCCGCCCCAAACATAGGGATAGCCGAGATATTTCTCTGCTTCGGTAATCATCTTCCGGAATTTTTCATCCGTCAGTGCTTCGCCCGGAATATCGTAATCCTGATATTCTCCGCTGGAACCTGCGCCATCCGGCGTTGCAAAGGCGATGCCTGCAAACAGGTCATCCGATTGCCCCGGCACTCCAGTGTGACTTCGTATCGTTGCAGCTGGTCATCTGTAAGGCCGGAATTTCTTGCAACATAGTCAACGCCCCGATTGAGCAGCGTTACATTGAGGATTTTATACTCATACTGTACCGTCACTTGATAGGTGTAGGTGTGTCCGGTTCCGGTGATCGGATTATAACTATAACCCACACGGGTTTCTTTCCTCGTCCGGATTTCTACCTTTTCTTCCAACTTCAGCTCATACTGTGCATCAAAAATACTCTGGAGCCGCGCCGTATAGTTTTCAAATTCTACGGTCAGCAGAGATGCAAGCTCATAGGGGTTGTGACCGATCTCTGCCAGATTATAGCGATATTCGTCATAGCCCGGATGGTCGGTTTCAATGCGGTCGATTTGTTTGCGAAGTTTATCTTCCAGCTTGGTATAATCCGTCTCCACGCTTTTCAAATCTTCATCCTCTGCCGTGTAGGAAGTACCAAGCACCACATTGCCGCCTCCATTGATCAAGACAGAGCAAGATGAAACCGACCCGGCAATCACCAAAACAAGCAGTCCCACGGCTGCGATACCGATGATGATATGCGAGTGGCTCTGCACAAACCGAAATGCCTTTTCCGTCATGTTGGCAGTGCCTTGCGCAGCTTTGGCTGTGCCAGCTGCTGTGTTCTCCGCTACGGCTACACCTGCCTTCGCAGCGGCATACTCTTTTTTGATAGCCTGCTTCTGCCGCCATCTGGAAAAGAGATTGGAACCTGCCTGCGGATCAGACTCATGCGTTCCGCAAAGATGGAATCCACGGCATCTTTATCTGCCTTTTTCTCCAACCGCTCCAGCTTTTTGTACTGCCGCAGCTTTCGACCATACTGGAACCGGGAACCCGCGCGGGCTGCTCCTTCCGCTGAACCTTCGCCTTCGCCTTCGCCGGAGTGGGTCACATAGGATAGCTGGTGCGGGCTGATATTCAGCTGATCCGCCAGAATCTGACGGTCACCGGCTGCCTGATTCAGCATATAAATGAAGTCGCTGTTCTCAAAAATGTTCGTCACTTCGCGGGAAGAAAGCAGATCTTTTTCACGTTCTGGGTGATGCCGGTGGGAATACCACCCCATTTACGGAATCGCTTCCAGATTTCCACGCTGTAAGCCGCTGTCTGCTCTTCTTTCAAAAGCAGATGGAACTCGTCCATATAGTAGCGGGTGGCTTTACCGGCATTACGGTTGGCGGTTACACGCCCCCAGACCTGGTCCTGCACAATCAGCATACCGATCTTCTTCAGCTGTTTTCCAAGCTCCTTGATGTCATAGCAGACCAGCCGGTTATTGATATCTACATTGGTTCGGTGATTAAACAGGTTCAGAGAACCGGTCACATAGATTTCCAGTGCCGTTGCCACATGGTGTGCTTCCTTTTCATCCTGCCGGAGCAGTGCCTCGTACAAGTCCTGCAATACCGGCATATTCTCCGGCACCGGGTTCTCAAAATAGGTCTGGTAAATCTGATGAACACAACGGTCGATGACCGTCTTTTCTACCGGCTGCAAGCCTTCTTTTCCGCCCACGATCAGCTCACACAGGGACAGGATGAAATCTGCTTTCAGGGCAATCGGATTATCCTCTTCCGAATAGTTCGCATTGATGTCCATCGGGTTGATATACTGCGTGCTGGAGGGGCTGATTTTAATGACCTGCCCCTCAAATTTCTGCACCAGAGCCGTGTACTCGGCTTCCGGATCGCACACGATTACATCGTCATCCGTCACCAGGAACGCATTGGCGATTTCTCTGGCAGAGAAGGATTTACCGGAACCGGGAGTACCCAGAATCAGCCCGTTGGGGTTTTTGAGCTTTTTCCGGTCAACCATAATCAGGTTGTTGGACAGCGCATTTAGCCCATAATACAGAGCCTCTTTCCCGGTCTGAAACAGTTCCTGGGTGGTAAACGGAACGAAAATTGCCGTGCTGCTGGTAGTCATGCTGCGCTGAATCTCAATCAGGTTCTGTGCCAGCGGCAGGCAGCTCATCAGCCCCTGCTCCTGCTGAAAGTCCAGACGGCGCAGGTTGCAGTTGTACTTCTGCGCGATGCTGGAAGCCTGAAACACGTTGGTCTCCAGCTCCTGCTCCGTCTCGCCGGTGTTCATCACCAGAAAGGTCAGCAGGAACATACGCTCATTCTGGCTCTGCAATTCCTTCAGCAGTGCCTTTGCGTCCTTACCGTAAGTTGCCAAATCGGACGGAATGATGTCCATATCGTATCCGGAACGGACAGCTTTCTTCTGTTCCTCAATCTTAGAACGGTCCAGCTCCGTAATGGTGTGCTTGATGGATTTGATTGCTTTATTCTGGTCTACCGACTGAATGTGCATAGTCACGATCTGGCTGGATTCCATATCCAGAAAATCCTTCAGCAGCTGATCCGACAGGTCGGAAGCCGTGATCTGGAGATAGGACATGGAGCCATACATCCCGCCCATCTGAAAAATACGGTTCTTCGGAAAGGCAAAACCGGTCGGTGCAATAAAGTCCTTTACCGACAGCCCGCTCTCCGTCAACCACTTCCAATCGAAATTGAATCGGTCATGGTTACCCATGTGGAACATATCGTGCATCAGATGAAGCCGTTCCTTGCCGTTCAGCAATTTTGCCCGGACACCCAAGCGTTTGAAGTTGTTTATCAGGTCGATCTCGATGTGAATGAGCCTCGGCTTTGCCTGTTTCATGGATTCCGCCTCAATGCCAAACGTCAGGTACTTCGTCTTGGTCAGGCCGTTGTTGCCCTGGGCAACTGGCGGCGCAGCATGGTGCTGTACTCCGTGCGCACCGGATTGAAATGATCCTTCTGGTACGGGATACGCACCATCTTCTCAAAATTCGAGGCATCCGTAGCCATATTCATAAAAGAAAAGCTCAAAGCGGATGCTGGAATCAAAGAAGTTCAGGAAGCTGCACCATTCCTCAAAGATAGCCGTCTGATCCTCCTGCTGTGCCAGCTGGTAATTGATATCTTGAAACTGAATGGTTTTGGTATAATAATTGTCCGTCACACGGCAGATACCATCCGGGAACATTCGCTGAAAGGGAATGCTATCCTGAGCTGAGTGCGGAACCGTGCTGTCACTCCTTGCACGGTCAATCACCGTCTGCACCTGTTTTTGCTCTGCGGCTGACAGATGGGACGGCATTCGGATGTCATCCTGCTTTTTATTCTTCGCTGTCAGCTTTTCGAGAATTTTGAACAATGCGATTTACCTCCATTTCCACGTCTGCCTGCTGAACCAGCAGTGCATAGTAATTTTTTGTTTTGTAAGGCCGAGTTTTCGGCCTCTTGAACTTCGCCTCATAGAAATGCTTTGCCACCACTTCCAGCGGCTGACCGTCTTTCTCGTACATGGCAAGAAAGAAGAGCGGCAGCATCACTGCCATCATGCCAAGTGCAGCAAGGCTCAGATTCCCGCTGGATTTGAGCAAAAAGAAAACCGGAACGCCAATCAGCGCACCGGCTCCGAAGCAGAAACTCTGCCGTTTGGTCAGATTCATAAAGACCTTAGTTTTGACCTTTGAAAGGTCACGCGGTACAGAAATATAAGATGCCATGACTCATTCCTCCTCTCTTAGTGCGCTGCAAACACGGACTTCGCGAGGCTTCCCGTCTTAAAGAGGGTAAATGCCAGCAAGACCGTATATCCCAAAACGCCCCAAATGCTGCTGATGATGTTATCCGAAAAGGACAGGTTCTGAATCAGAACTGCATAGATGCCTACACAGATCATGATAAGAAAGCCCTGGAATCCCAGTGCAAACAGGGAGCGTAGATAGTTTTGACCGGTGTGGCTCTGCTCATGGTTTCCAAAGGTTGCGAACGGAATCGGCGCAAGGCTCACCATGAGATATATTTCCACCATTCGGCCATACACGATAACAAAGATAATTGCCGACAACGCCAGCATCGTGACCTGAACCACAAAGGTCTGCAAATACAGTCCCAGCAGCGGTCCTAAGTCCATCCCTTCCAGCGTGGCCTGCATCGCTGTCAGGGTCGCATCGCTGACGGACGTACTGCCGGAAATCAGACCGCCGCTTCGGGAAATCACTTGCTGCGCTACGTCAAAGACAGCCATCGTGATATTGAATGTGTTCGAGATCAGGGTCACTGCCAGAAAGGTCTTAAAGACCCATTTGAAAAATGTCCAGGTCTCGAAATTTGCCAGATTGTTATGCTCAATGAGCATCTGGATCAGCTCATAACAGGCGATGAATGTCAGCACCATTCCGGCAATGGGCAGGATCACGGATTCTGAGATGTTGCGGATCATAGAAAAAACCGCAGGCGAAAAGTTCGCCGGTGTGGTTCCCACATCGCCTGCGATCTGTCCAACCTGCTGGTTGACCGAATCGAACATCCCTGAAAGATTTCCCATGATACCGCTGATGATCATGCTCTTGAGCCAATCTGTGATCTGTTCAAGGATACTCTGCATGAGCCGCCTCCTTCCTTACGCGAACACGCCGAACAGCTTCGCCATCCGGGACAGAAGCATAAACAGCTGTGAGAAAAGAGACAGTGCCGATGCAGTTGTAGTAAGAAACGCCATAGATTTGTCCTCCTGTAACTTGTCCGGCCTATCAGCCGGTGCGATTCTAAACTGCGGTTCTGCGTCATACTTCCAACATGTGCACCTGCCGGAAACAGACCGGAAAGCAGCGGCACCAGAGTCGTGCCGATCAGTGCCACGCCGCCGCCAGCCATCAGCTGCTTCATGCCCTGAGACTTGGCACCAGGGTTGTCGTTGCCGTAGCCTTCCAGCAGGTTGATAGCTCCCCAGATGCCGAGGCCGGCACCCAGTGCGATAACGAGGGTCTGAAGAACGGTTACTGCGCTGTTGAAAAATGCCATAAATGTGTACCTCCTTGTACGATGCGCCCTTATGGGCTGATGAATAGTAAATGTCCTTCTGCATGTGCACCTGCAAATGGGCAAACATATAGCCAGATTTCCAATCCCAATCAGAAACCTGGCTATGTAAAGAGGCGGCAGCTCGCCGCCCCTTCTTATTCTGTTGCCAGCAGCACACCCATGACATCTTCGTTACCGGAACAAACTTACTTGGCATGATCTGCGTCAACCACTTCATACTTATCACCGGGCTTGAGCTTCAGCCGATGGTCGAGAAACGCCTCGATGCTGAACGTATTTTTCTTATCAGCACCGGCAGTGAGCTTGTAGTTCGGATGCTGGGTCAGATCATATTTATCTGACTTGAACGGCCTGACACCGCGCAGCTGCAAAATGCACTTTCCGCCATCCAGCACAGCCAGTTCATCCACCGAAGCCAGGTCATGCCCAACCTTTTGGTAATTAGTGCCGTAGGATGGGCTATTACCTCTGGTATCGGAAGTGTTGTACCCCACCGTATCCAGCGACAGCTCATCGTACATGGTGATATCGCGGACTTCCTCAATATCGAAGGGAGCCAGACGTGCACCGCAGCTCACAAGAATCGACTTTAAGGTCTTGCCCGCCGCCAGCGAACTTGGCATATTGACGGACAGCAAAGTGGTTCGGCTTCTTCTTTTTTCAGAGCTTCAAACATCTGATCCACCGGATTCTGAAAGGTTTCATCATCCTCGCGAACTTCCATCGCATTCAGAAATTCAATCAGCGTTGCAAAGTTCTGCTCTTCCAGCGGTGCCTCATAGTGGATATAACCAATCAAAGCACAATACAGCAAGGTCTCTGCCTTCGTCCAGAATTCGTCACCGGCCTTGCCGTCCCCTTTGGTGTTGGCAATGAGGGTTGTGGTCAACTTCAAAATATCCTTTTCGCTGTGAATATACGCAAATGGATTATAATGCATCGACTTTCTGAAATTGATGGTGTTAAAAATCCGGATACTGTATCCGTTCTTCAAAAGGGCTTGGCCGCAGTCGATTACGATATCGCCTTTCGGGTCAGTGACCACGTAGGAACTGTGACATTGTAAAAGGTTGGGTTTGAGCCAAAATCGGGTCTTACCGCTGCCAGAACCACCGACCACAAGCACATTTTTTGTTTCTGGCATTTGCCGGATTCTTCGGGCGATTGCCCATCATCAGCCGCTCCGTCCGGGTCAAAATCACATTGTTTGCAAACACTGGATCTTCAAATGGTTCGATGTCTTTCTGCGTCCCCCACCGGGCAGAGCCATACTCCATGCCATGACGATATTTCTTGGCATTTTTGCCTTTCAGATACACAGCAAGCCGCATACCCGCTCCGCAGCACACACCAATCAGCAAATCCAGCGGATGCATACTTGGCATCGGATTGGAAAAAGGCTGCACCCAGGGCAGAAAGAAAGCCGAGGAGCTTTTCAGACATGTCTGCGCCCTCGGCAATTCTCCACGCTTCTCCCAGATTGGTACATACAAGACCGGCAATAAAGTACGGCAGGTTCAGGATCAGCAGCTTTTTGTCTTATTACTCATAGATCACGCTCCTGACTTTTGTGGCGAACCTTATCCGGAAGAATTGCAGCAACCAGCTCAGCTTTGAGCTTGTTAAGCTGCTCCAGAACACTCGGTTTTTCCTTTGTTTTCAGCTTTCGGTTGGTGAATTCCTCAAAAGCGGAAGTCAGTGCATCCGCATCCTTCGCCTTAAAGAACACCGTGTACTTGGGTGGAATCACATTTTGGTCTTTCGTAATGGCATAATCCACACCGTATTTCCGCGCCACCTGTTCAAAGCCTTTCAAATCCGTTTTCTCAATGGGGATACTGCTGACTCCCTGATTCTGACCGATCAGTTCTTTGATGCTCTGCTTTCCAAGCGGCATCTGCGCTGATTTCTGAGCCGCCTTTGCCTGATGGTACCGTTTCCACGCATTATAGCCATTCACGATAGCGCGAAAGGTCAGTTTCGTGGTGCTGATTGCCAGATTGACGGTACGATTTTCAACTTCTTCCTGCATGAATCTCCGCCTCCTTCCTTACAAACTGTCCCGGTCCGGTGCCGGTTTGCTCTTTTCTTGGGGCTTTGCAGCCTTTTCCTCCATCTTCTTCACCATGTCATCCGGAACCGGAATCGCCATGATGCTGCGCCCCATACGGACGAACATCTGGGGCTGATGGAACTGCTCCTCAAATTTCTGCATCTGCTCCGAAGTCAGAGAACCAAAGTCATCCTCTGTCAATCCTACCACCAGAAAATCACCGGCATAAATGTCCTGCATATCCCCGTCTTCGGTGTAAATCGCACGGTTCAGCGGCAGACCATTGATTTTGCCGGATTCATTCAGAATAATGGCCACTTCATCCTCAAATGGATAGGTGACTTCAATATCGCCGCCGACCATGGCCTGCAAATCTTCCAGCTCCGTGCCAACACTGATTTTCTTCGGGTAGGCGTTGGGCTGCACCAGCAGCACATCCATTGTTCTGCTCTCCGCCAGTTCATGTTCTCCCACAGTCTTGAAGTCCACGCCGGTGAAATCGCCGGAATCCAGAACATAGTCCTGATTGTTCCACGCCTGTGTCACCATGCGTTCCGCATCTTCCTGGGAGGCAGCTTCCACGGAAACCTTTCTCTGGAGAGTTTCTGTAATCTCCACATCAAATTTCTTCATAGGCTCCTCCTTAGATCAGGCGCAGTGCTGGAACCAACTCGCCGCCAATGGAAACCACCGTCAGGTTCTCGTTCACATAGTCGATGGTGCGTTCCAGCGTAAACAGATTGATGCTGCATTCGTTGCCGTTCTGGTCGATTTCCGAAACCTCCGCAGCTCCCAACAGATAGCGGGTTCTGTCAGTCTCGATCACATCGCTCTTATCATAATGGAGAAGCAGTTCCCCATCTGCCACCAGATCAGCCTCCATCTCATCGTAAACATCCTCAAAGATGTCTCGACTGCCATCCTCGGTCAGGAGTTCGCCGCCAGCCCCCGGCAGGATCACCATCACAATGCGCTCCTTCGGGTGATCTTCACGGATTGCCTCCAGCATCAGCCAGTTATGAAGCATCGCAATGGGCTTCTCAAACATGGAATCATCCATCGGATTGGGCTGCGATGCACCGTGCGGGCAGTTCTTGCAATCCATGCTGCACACTGCGTTGTTCTGATTCTTCTTAAAGTTCATCATCATAAAAATCTCCTTCTCATCGTTCCATATCTCGTTGTTTACTTCGCTGCCATTTTTCCAGCAGCCGGATAATCGTGTCCTGCATCTGCTTCGGCGTATAGGATTTCGGGAAATACGTCCGAAGAACCTCGTTTTTAATCGTCACATGGTCAAGCTCATCCTTTTTTTGATTTCATTCATCACTTCACACATGGCATCCAAGGTGCAGCCGCCCTCTTGCGAGAGCTTTTTTTAGCCGCTGCGCCTGCGACAGGGATGGAGATGCCTGTGCATAGTCCATTGCCTCCAGAAATTCCTTCTGTTCGGACGGTTTCAGGTAAGACAACTCCACCGCCGGATTAAAGGCGATTTTCTTCTCATCCACCATGTCCAAAATTTCAGGAATTAAGTTGGTAAGGCGGATATAGCGAAAAATCTGATTTTTTACTTGTGCCAAGTTCTTCCGTTTCCTCGCTCGACAGTTTTCCAAAATTATTTCCAAGTTGGGAATCGTTTTCTTTCGATGGCCTTCCTGCCTGATGCTTCATCGCTTCCAACTTCATCTTGTAGGAAAACGCTCTCTCACTGGGAAGGATATTTTCCCGCTGCAAGTTGCTGTCCACCATAAAGATGATTGCTGCATCATCGTCCATTTCCTTGACGATGACCGGCACAGTCTCCAAACCTGCCAGCTGCGCTGCATGAAGCCTGCGGTGTCCTGAAAGGATTTCAAATCCGCCTTCCGGGTCAGGCCGTACAATCAGCGGTGATACCACACCGATCTGCTTGATGCTCTCTACGGTCTGTTCCATCAGCTCGTCATCCAGCACCTTAAAGGGATGACCTTCAAAGGGATGCAGGTCAGAAAGCGGCATCTCCGTCCGCTGCTCCTTAGCCGCAGCGTCGGCAGCTGAGCCACTGCGGTTTTCTGTTGTAATACTGGTTTTTGCTTTTGCCATTCAGATTCTTAACCTCCTTCCAGCGGTGATAGATGTCATTCTTATCTGCGAAAAACGCCTTTTTTGCCTTGCACTTCATAGATCAAGTACCTCCTTAACGACCTGCTGTTTTTTTCTTTTCCAATGCTCTTTCTGCGGTCCTCTCCGCTGATTCGCACCGGCGTACACATTTCCAGAATCCTGCTGTAAATCCGGGCGTATGCCACATCCTGCGGATTGCGGATTTCCGCAATCTTCAGATTGGTTGTGATAATGACCGGAAGCCCGGACTTGTACCGTTCATCAATAACGGCGTAGACCTGCTCCAGCACATATTCGGTGCTGCGCTCAATCCCCAGATCATCCAGAATCAGCAAAGAATAGTTGGAAAACGAAGCAATATACCGGTGTCGCTCTTCCGAATACATGGCACCCATCTGGTTCAGGATTTTGGAGAAGTTCGTCATTAGAACCGGAATGCCCTGATCCAGCAGCGCATTTGCTATACATGCCGCCACAAAGGACTTTCCGGTTCCGACATCTCCCCCATAACAAAAGGCCAAGGTTTTCAGCCTTGACCTTTTTCCACTGCTCCACATAACGTTTTGCCATCTGGATCCTCCTTTGTTGTCTTCTGCAACGCCAAAATTCCATTCCAGAAGATGCTTTTCCTGAATCCCAGTTGCTTTCAGCTGCCTGATTTTACGCTGCCGCTCCACCAGTTCATCCTGGCGTTTCTTTTCCGCCATCGCTTCCTGCTGGGCATCCTGCAAAGGCAGGGAACAATCTTGTCTCTGCCCCAGAGCTTTACCCTGCACTGCACCGGCGTATGACAGTTCCGGCAATACAGCAGTCCGTCCTCGCCCTGGTATTCCTGCTCTCCGGGTTCTTTCGGCGTAAAGAGCGAATCCAACGCCGCATTCAATACTTCAGGCACAAGGTGATTTTTTGTAGCTCCTGCCGGTGGAAGCCATATACTCAGAGAGCCGTTCCACCCGTATCTGATAATCTCCTGGGAACTCCTGCCGGAGCTTGCCGTATTCCGTATCGGAGAGAAGAACATTTCCGTATGAGCCATACCGGTGCTGGATTTCCTTCTTCTCTCTTTTTTATTGATTGTTTCAGTACTTGTTCTATTAGTACTTAATTGCGCGGGATTTTCCGTAACCGGTGTGTCCGTATCGGATTTACCGCATACGGCTTTTTCCGTACACGGTGATTCCGAACACGGCTTTTTCCTTGGCATCTCATAGATCACATACTCCGCTCTGCCCATCCGACCGTTGCTCTCACGCTGCTGGTTCCTTTCCAGATATCCAAGACGTTCCAGTTCTTTCAGAGCTGTAAGCACCCCATCTACGCCATCCGGTGTAATCGAAGATAATCCCCGTACCGAATAGTTCCATGTGTCCGGTAGACTAAGCAGCATCGAGAGAAGTCCTTTTCCTTTCAGGCTGAGACCCTGATCCCGCAGGTGGTAATTGCACATCGTTGTGTAATTGCTGTTTTTCTCAACCCTGAATACCGGCATGATGCTCACCATCCTTTTTCGCAGGCTCCGCTTTTTTCTTCGGACATTTACGCGGACGCTCCTCGCTGTCCTCCCGACGATGGTATTTACCAGTATCCTGCATCATGCGTTCAAACGCCTGAAGTCGTCCCTCTGTAAAAAGCGTCATTCGATCACACCCCATTTCTTAAACAACTTGAAGAGATGATTCTTTCCCTTGCAGGTCACTCTCGTCTGCTGCACCAGTTTTCCACTTCTGCCGTAGCAATCCCGGACGATAAAATAGCCCCTTGCAGATTTGTCTGCAAAAGGCATCAGCCAGCCACTCGGACTGCGGTACAGATAGCGGTGATCCAGTAAGAGAGCCACTGCCGTCTTCTCTGGGATTCCGATTTCCTTACAGAAATTCCGGATGCAGGTACAATCTTCCGAGTTCACAAAGGTGTCGAAGTAGTCTGCCTTGGGCTGTGCCGCATCCAGCTGTTTGCGGATACCCTCAAGCTGCTCCCTCTCGGCCACAAGCTCCTGTGCCAGGGTGTAGATGACCTCCGGATGCTGAATCACCTGATCCAAAATGGAATCGTTCATATACACTCCATGCTTGCGGATAGAAGGAGAACTTCATCAAACACCCAGTGTTCAAAACCGTTCTGCCGATGGCAGCTTGCTGTGAACAATCAGCCGATAAACATCGCCTTCCGTGATAAAGGAGATTTCAACGACCTGCTCTCCAGCATCCCCCATACTGATTCACCTTCTGAACGACCCCCTCGCGTTTCGTTAGGGGGCCTCTGCAATGGCGTTTCACTGCGGCGTAGGGATTCACATACCCCAACGCTTTCGCCACATCGCTTGCACAGAAGAAGGTCTTGCCTGCCTCCTGCAACAACCGGATCGAACCAAACTCCTGGTTCTCAAACACCTTCATCATCTGCCTTGACTGTCCGCCATGACTGCCCACATCGGTGTCATGGGTCTTCTGATTAAAATCCGTCATACCTGTTAACTCCTGCTCAAATTTGTCTCGCCGGATTTCGGGCGAAAAAAATAGAGCCTCGAACCATTCTCGTTTTTTCAAAGAATGAGCCAAGGCTCTATGTAACAGGATACCTGATATTAAATTTTTGCAGAATTCGTCAGAACTCGCCAAACGAACCTGACACTGTTTTTCATTCCGTTTCAGCCGGATTTTTGCCGAAAATCTGTCAAGGATATGGGGCTAATTTCCCCCAAAATGGCCTTCTGTAAACCCATTTTCCCACCCATTAGGCTCAAAAATAGGCCGTAAACCCATGGTAAACCCATCAAAATGGGTTAATTTGAAGTCAAATTTCCTCAAATTTCACCATCGGAATCAGGCGATTTCAGGCATAGAAAAAAAGCCCGGAAAATGGCGTATTTCCGGGCTTTTTTAGCATTATTAAGCTGTAGATTATCGCTTGCTGAACTGCGGAGCGCGACGAGCGGCTTTGAGGCCGTACTTCTTACGTTCCTTCATACGCGGATCGCGGGTCAGGAAGCCTGCAGCCTTCAGAGCTGCTCTACGTCGAACTTGCCCTCGGTGCCGGTTACTTCGAACGGCTGACGGCAAACCATCTTCAGGGTCTCGAGACCGAAGTAGTTGTCGATGGTACGGTTGTTGATCTTGATCTCACCGGTGCCGCCCGGGAAAAGACGAATGCGGGCAACAGAGGACTTTCTTCTGCCGGTGCCATAGAAATATGCCTTCTTAGGTGTATACATCAGTTAATCCTCCCTTACTTTTCCCAGTTCTCGGGCTTCTGAGCCTGATGATTGTGGTTCTCGCCAGCAAATACCTTCAGACGGGTAGCGGACTGACGGCCGATGGAATTCTTCGGCAGCATGCCCTTAACTGCGAGCTGCATAGCGAACTCCGGCTTCTCAGCCATCAGGGTCTTGTACTGAACTTCCTTCAGACCGCCGACCCAGCCGGTGTGATGACGATAGTACTTCTGGGTAAGCTTCTTACCGGTCAGAACCGCCTTGTCAGCGTTGACGATGATTACGAAATCGCCGCAGTCAACATGGGGAGTGAACGTGGTCTTGTGCTTGCCGCGAAGCAGCATTGCAGCGGTTGCAGCAGTACGGCCCAGCGGCTTGCCAGCTGCGTCCAGTACATACCACTTACGCTCGACATTTTCTGCCTTAGCCATAAAAAGTAGACATGGTTTTTTCCTCCGTTTATATATATCAAAAATACTTTTGACAACTGATTGATCGCTCGAAACGAGCATATTTATTAAAACACATCATTTTGCGCAAGTCAAGCGAAATTTTGAAAAAATATCTTCAATCCAATACATTCTCTCGTTTTCGCTTCTATTCTCTCTCGTTCTCTTTAATACTCACTTTGCATTTCATTTTTTACATTTGCGATTTTTGACGTTTTCTGATAAATTTTAATATGTACGATCAAAAAGGAGACTGTTATGCAGAAAATGCTTTCTATGTCCGCCGTGCGGTGGACCATTACCATATGATAGATGAGGGCGACAGGGATTGCGGTCGGTGTTTCCGGCGGCAAGGACTGCTCGCGCTGCTCGTGGCACTCAGTCAGCTGAGCCGCTTTTATCCGCACCATTTTACCGTCGTGGCTATTACATTGGAGATGGGCTATGATGAGATGGACTTCTCCCCTGTACAGACGCTATGCGACAAGCTGGGCGTCGAGTACATCCGCGTCCCCACCCAGATCGGCCCTATCGTGTTTGATATCCGCCACGAGGAAAACCCTTGCTCGCTCTGTGCCAAGCTGCGCCGCGGCGCTTGCACGATGCCGCCCGCAAGGCAGGCTGCAGCAAGGTTGCGCTCGGCCATCACTTTGACGATGTAGTCGAGACCTACATGCTTTCCTTTATTTTATGAAGGCCGCATTTCGTGCTTTTCGCCGGTAACCTACCTCGACCGCGCCGACATCACGCTTATTCGTCCGCTGCTGTATGTGCCGGAGCATTATGTGCGCTCGTTCGCCAAACGGCACGAGCTGCCTATCGTGCACAATCCGTGTCCGGCGGACGGCAACACCAAGCGACAGGAGATCAAGGATTTGCTGAAAAGCCTCGAAAAGACCATGCCCGGTGTACGCGAGCGCATTTTCGGCGCCATGCAGCGCTACCCGCTCGAGGGCTGGGAACCCGACAAGACCCGCCGCGATTACAAATGATCTGTTCTCTTTATACAAAGAAAGGAGATGAGAACCATGATCCAGATTGGCTTTTGCGACGACGATCCCAGCGTGCTCGATGAACTGCACGAGCTGCTCGGCAGCTACCGTACGGAACGCAACGCCGATATTGCCCCGACGGCCTTCCAAAGCCCGTTCGAGCTGCTGGCGTCCATCGAAAAGGGCGCACGCTTTGATATTCTGCTGCTCGATGTACTCATGCCCGGCGAAAACGGCATCGAAGCCGCCCGTGAGATCCGTCAGTACGACTCCAACGTGAAGATCATCTTTCTCACCTCATCCGCAGAGTTTGCCGTGCAGTCGTATACGGTGGGCGCGTATTTCTATCAGCTCAAGCCGATCTGGCCGGAGAGCTTCTTCCGGCTGATGGATTCGGTCATTGCCGCCTGCTCGCGCGAGAGCAGCGTCAGCCTGATCCTGCGCTGCAAAACCGGCATCACACGCGTTGAACTGGACAAGCTGGAATACTGCGAGGTCATCCGCCGTTCCCTGCTGCTGCACAAGACTGACGGCACCGTGCTCGAAGCCGCCGGCAGCATGGACAGCCTGTGCGAAAGCCTTGCCGAACACAGGAATTTTCTGCGCGTTCACCGCTCCTACCTTGTAAATTTAGAGCATATCCAGACGATCACGCCGAATACGCTCATCATGTCCAGCCGTGCCGAGCTGCCCATTCCGCGCGGACGCTTCAACGACATCAAGGATGCCTACCTTGAACACGCCTTCCAGAAAGAGCAGGTGTTCCTGACATGATTGCACTCGCCGTTGACCTTTTGCAACTCCGTTGCCGTTACGCTGTTCGGCATCGCGCTCTCTGCGGCATTCTGCAATATCCACTGGACGCCCAAGGCGAAAAAAGCGCATGCTGCTGTACACGTTGATGATCTTCTGCCTGTCCGGCATCGCCTACCTCGGTGTGGACCGGGCTTCGGACGCTATCTGTATCCGCTGCACACCCACCTGCCGCTTGTGCTCGCGCTGTGCTCGCTCAGTCACGAACGCCTGTGGCCGGTGATTTCCGTGCTGACGGCGTACCTGTGCTGTCAGCTGCGGCGCTGGCTGGCGCTGATCGCGGTCGCTATCTTCTCCGGCGGCGGAGACACCATGCAGTACGCTGTGGAAATAATCGTCACCGTGCCGATGCTCATTCTGCTGCTCAAGGCCGCACCTGCCATCCGATCGGTGTCGCAGTATTCGCGGGCGGTGCAGTGTCAGTTCGGCATTGTTGCCCGCGGTGGGCGCTATGCGTTTGACTATGCCACCCGCGTTTATACCGACCTGCTGTTCTCCGGTTCGGCCGTAGTTGTGGAGTTCATGCCGTTTGTGTGCAGTGCGGCGTACCTGCTGTTCCTGATTCACATTTCAAAGAGCAGCACGCACGGCTGCGTTTGGAGGAGCTGAAAAAGCAATCTTGACCTGCAGGTGCATCAGGCCGTCCGTGTGAGATTGAAGCACTGCGTATCTCTCAGCAGAAAACCCGCGCCTACCGGCATGATCTGCGGCATCATCTGCAGTACATCACCGCCTGCATCGAGAATGAGCAGTATGAGCAGGCACTGCAGTACATTCACTCCATCAGCGAGGAAATCGAAGCCAGCCGCGTGACCGTTTACTGCGAAAACGAGGCCGCAAACCTGATTCTCTCATCGTTTGCCGACCGCGCCAAGGCGCAGAGCATCCCGCTTGCGGTGCATGCCGTGCTGCCGCCGCTTGCCGAGAGCGACCTGCGTGCTGCTCTCAATGCGCTTGAGAATGCGATTCACGCATGCAGCGAGTGCGCGGACGGCATCCGGCTCAACCGCGCGGACACGGCAGTCGGCGTACACGCATTTGCAGCATCGTTGACAACCCATACGGCCTGTATACAGCTTTTCGGTCAGGAATCAGCAGTTTATCCTGCGACCTTCACCGGCCAATTGCAGGCGCAAAACGCTCTGTTTTCACAGAGCGTTTTCTTATCGTCAATGGTAGTGAACACCGTGCGGAACCGTAGTTCCATAACAGCATTTTACCTCTTCTTTTGTAGCGGCCAGATACGCATCTTCTCCGCTTCCTGAATCAGGAGAGCGGAAATCCGGATGCGCACATATAAAAGTTTTACCTGCACGCTGCCACAAGCAGTCAGGCCCTTGAGGTTTACCTTGCCGTACTCGGCGACGCCAGTGCAGCGCGCGCACGGACGGGCATCGGTAACGACCGCAGCCGTTCTCGGCGTGGACGAATACGAACTTTCTCGCGTGCCGTCCTTACGGCTGAAAGGTGGACGAGCAGCAGATGAATTTTGCCGCCCTTGGACAGATCCGCCCAGAACGAAGTCCAGCTGGCCGCCTGCTTCAAATATCCGTTCTTTGATACCGCACTTTCTGCGTTCATCTGACCGAACAGATCCACATCCACGATATGGACTGATGGATATCCTTGTCCCCGCCTGTGCGATGGTGCGCGCATCGTTAGTATAGGATACCGGTGCAGACATGCACTCCGGATTATCATTTTACAAAATCGTACAGCTTCTGGGCGCGCGCCGAACGCGAACACCCTGACGGCCGCGGTCGATGGCCTTCTTCGAGCCGTTGGATCTTGCCTGCACGGGAGATGTCAACGAATGCGTCAACGTACATTTCAGTATGAACGCCGAGGTCCTTCAGGTTTTACAGCACTCCCGCGATCATCAGGCCTACGGAGCAGGCATGCCGCCGATGCCCCAGCTGCAGGCACGCGCCGTTCGGGGATTTCTCCACGATCAGCTTTGCAACCGCCTTATCAACCTCGGTCGGCTCCGCCGCCTGCGCCCATCTGCGGCATTTCGGTGTCGCCTCAACGATCATATCCACCTGCGAAATGTGAATGCCGTCCTCAAAGCCGCCGAGGCAGCGCGGCATATGCTTTGTGACCTCAACGATGATAACATCCGGATACATCGCAGACGGCTTTCAGGTGCGAAGCCTGCGGACCGAAGCTGAACCAGCCGTGTGCATCCATCGGCGCCACCTGAATCATGGCTACATTGACATGACGGACGTTCTCATGCGGTACCAGCGCGGCATCTCGGAGTAGCGCAGTGCGCTGTAAAAGCCGAAGCCCTCCATGCATGCCTTGCGCTCAATGCCGGACATGTGCCACGAGTTCCAGGTGATCTTGTCGGCTGCATTCGGAATATCGAATACCGCCGGTCGGCGCATGAGTACGCCGCCGCGGAAGTTTACATCCTCCAGCTCGCCCATGCGGGCAGCAAGTGCCTTGTCCAGTGCAACAGGCGTACCCGTACACCACCAGCCGTAGTCTACCCAGTCACCCGATTTAACAACCTTAACGGCTTCATCCGCCGTTGTCAGCTTCTGCTGATACAGTGCAGTATAATCCACGCTGATTCCCTCCGTCTTACTTGTTCTTCATTGTTTATTCTTTAACAATCATGCTTACTTATGATTATAATCTCTTTTTTTTTGGTACAGGTCAACACAGGTTCGCAAAAAGAGTGAGAATCCCCCAACTGCCCCCGTCCTTTTCCATATATTTCACCCTGTTATTTTAGATTTTGCACAAAATACCGCCCGATTATCCTTCAAAAAAAATGCTGAAAATCTGCATGAAAATCAGGGGTTGATTTTTCTGCGCTAAAGTGTTATAATAGTAAACAAGATATGAACCGAATTACAGGAGGTTTTCTAAAAAAATGAAGACGAAGAAACTTCTCGCACTGCTGATGGCAGGCGCAATGAGCGTATCCATGCTGTCCGGCTGCGGCGGCTCTGCTGCCAAGACCGACGACTCGAGTGCCGATGCGGCTGACACCTCGGCTTCCGCTGAAGAGCGATGTGGATTATGTAAAGAGCAATGGCAAGCTGGTTATCGGCATCACGGATTTCGCGCCGATGGATTATAAGGAAGACGGCTCGGACGAGTGGGTCGGCTTTGACGCCGGACATGGCAAAGGCTTTCGCTGAGAGCCTGGGCGTAAAACCCGAGTTCATCGAAATCAACTGGGACAACAAGATCATGGAGCTGGATTCCAAGGGCGTTGACGCTGTTTGGAACGGCATGACCCTGACCGATGAGGTCAAGACCTCCATGAACTGCTCCGACCCGTATGCAACCAACGCACAGGTTGTTGTTGTTCCGTCCGACAAAGGCTGACGCTGCCAAGGACATCGAGTCCATCAAAGGATATGACCTTCGCTGTTGAGTCCGGCTCCGCCGGTGGGCTGCTGCACAGGCTGCCGGTCTGAATGCAACTGCAGTTCAGTCTCAGGCTGACGCACTGATGGAGGTTGCCGCAGGCACCTCTGATGCCTGCGTGATCGACCTGCTGGGCAGGCGCTTGATCGGCGAGGGCACCAGCTACCCGAACCTGACCTACACCGTAAACCTCAACGAGGCCAACGGCGAGGAGGACGAGAACTACGTTGTAGGCTTCCGCAAGGGCTCTGACCTGACCGAAGCATTCAACAACTTCTACAAGGGCGCCTACAAGGACGGCATTGTTCTTTCCTTCGCTCAGAAGTACGGCGTACAGGAAGCAATCGTAGATCCGGAGGCTTAATCTCCCATTCCACAGTTCAATATAAGGCAGAAGGCGGACTACCGTCTTCTGCCTTATGTGTCAAAGTAAAAAAAGAGGTAAAGAGGAAACGACATGTTTGC
>VOFF01000638.1_pt1 | contig 54284 bp, 55 predicted proteins | sample 5384061 | NCBI WGS metagenome assembly VOFF01 (sample SAMN12384725, study PRJNA508395) | human gut metagenome | isolation source: healthy gut E | host: Homo sapiens | reverse complement strand
CCACCCGACCTCCCTTTACGACAGAGACTGCAACCGGTCCGACTTCGTTTTTCGTTCATTTCCACAGGAAAAAACAACCCTAATATATTAATATTCTGTCTTTTGACATATAGGTTTGTTACAATTGTATAGAAGTCGCCTCGGACGAGAGCGGCGTATGGGTAGGTTTCTGCCTGGGCGGCGAAACCTTGTACTCCCCCGTCAAATGGACGGACGGCGTACCGGAAATACTCCAGAAACCTGAAACCACCTATCGCGGTTACGGCTGGTATCAGGGCTGCATGGCACGCGGATGCAGCCTGGACGGTACCGTCATCTACGGCACCGCCTGGGAAGGACTGGACTCCGGCCTGATGTGGTGGGACGCAGAGGGCAACGTCAGCTGGGTAGGCGACGAACTCCATAAAATCAAACCGGTACAGATGTTCGACCAACAGACCCAAACCTATTACGACACCAACCTGGTGGACGGCATCAAGGGTAACAGTACGCCGTACTCCATCAGTCCCTCCGGCCAATGGATTGCCGGTACATACCAGACCGAAGAGCTCAGTGAAAACAAAACCGAAATCATTTACACGGCATGTCCCGCATTTTACGACACCGACAACGACCGGACCTACACTTTCCCCGAATACAGCGGTGCGGCGGGCCTGGGAGCCACGGACGACGGCATAGGCATCATCGGCATGGACGGTGTGAGCGGCATTGTGAGTTCGACCGTGCTGATTGACATCGCTACGGGTGGCCAGATTTCAGAAAGCACCGACTGGATATACGAAAACATGGGAATCATCATTCCCTCCTACTCCTATCTCGAATACATATCCCCGGACGGACAGGTGGCCTTCGGCTACGACCTGCTGGGTACGGGCGGAGAGATGATGCGGAAATGGTATGTAGCTCCCAAGCCACAGAATTAATACGCTACCGTTCCGCCGGTCACGGCTCGTATACGGAAGAGTCCGGCGGAACATCATACGGCATTAACCTATTTACCACCGAAAACATGAAACGATACGCATACTTATTGGCCGCAGCGGCACTGGCCCTGAACATATCGTGCACTGGCCCCGAAAACCCCGCACAGCCCGAAGCGACGCTGAAGGCGGAACCCGCATCGCTCCGCTTCGCCGCGGCAGCGGCACCCGCCCAGACCGTCACCGTCACGGCCGAAGAAACGGAGTGGACACACAGCATCCCAGAAGATGCCGGATGGCTGACGGCAACGCGCGACGGAGACCGCCTTTCGGTCAGCGTCGCGGACAATGCGGATGAGACCGACCGCAGCGCCTCCATCACCCTCAACGCCTCCGCCGAAGGGGTGGAACCGGTGAAGATAACGGTCCGGCAGGAGGCCGCGGAAGCTCCCGAACCGGAAAAAGCCTTCGCTCTCGGTATCGCCCGAGAAGCTCGTCTTCGCCGCTGCGGAGGCATCGGGACAGGAGGTGACGGTAACCGTGACGGGCGGTATCACCTGGAAAGCATCCCCTTCGGGTGCCGAGGAGTGGATACACATCGTCCCCGCCGAAGGGAAATTCACCGTCACGGTGGACGACAACCCGAACGCACTGGAACGGAAAGCATCCATTAACGTCTCCCCGAGCGACAAGACCGTTCAGACCGGCAGGATATACGTCACGCAGGAAGCCGCCGCCGTACCGCCTTCGATAGAACCCGTACTGCCCGACGGAGCCACCCCGGAGGAGGGGTCTCGAACTGCCGTTCACCGCAGGGGTCGTCAAATTTGCGGTTAAGGCAGCTCCCGAAACGGCACAGTGGTCGGCTTACGCACGGGACGAAAACAACCAAGCACCGGACTGGCTGACCGTACACGCAGTCGTAGCTCCCGAACAGCACAGCATCATCCTCGAATACAAGATAAACGATGCCACGGAGACCCGTACCGCCTACCTGTTCCTCCAGCATGAATCGGAAGAGACGGAACCCGTTAGGGTCACCATCACCCAAAAGGGAAAATCGGATGTCAACAGTACGATATACGAAGACATCGAATCGCACCCCACCCAAATCATGGCCGAGGTAATGGCCAACAACGACTGGCGCGACTACCCCTTTGTACAGTGGACACTGACACTCTATACCGATGGGCTGACATACAACAAGTTATGGGGACGCTGGGATGGCTCGGGCGAACGTATGCGGATACTCCTGCTCGGTTCGCCTCAGCACGAGGACGATGTGCTCGAAGAGATGACTTATGAAATCGTACCTTACGACGAGTACAACAAAGAGCCCCTTACCGACCGCAAGCCGGGATGGGCATGCGGCAGCCGGGGCGACGGCAAAACCGTCGTCTATCCCGCCGGAACATGGTATCAGGTCATCGAAGCGGGCAAAAGCGACCCAATGGGCCAGCGCAGAAAGCGGTACGATAACCGTCAGCAAAAAACGGAGACGACTACACCGTATCATGGGGATTTGACAAGCGACGCCGGATGCAAGGTGACCGGTTCCTATACCGGCCCGATAGATATCATCCTTTAAGTCCGAACCTTCTAATCGACAGCAGGGAGGGAGCCCGATACCGGGGCTCCCTCCCTGCTGTTTCCGAGATGTCCGGATGCCTCCTCACCCGCCGGTGCAGGCCGCGAGAAAAGGCCGGAGACCACAAGACGTCCGACCGCGGCACATGTTACCGCCCGAGCCGACCAGCTCCGACAAGGTACTCGGCTATCTGTACGGCATTCAGTGCGGCTCCCTTCAGAATCTGGTCTGCCACGCACCAGAAGGTCAGCCCGTTGGGGTTGGCGGTATCCATCCGGATACGCCCCACATACACGGGATACCTGCCCGCCGTGAAGAGCGGCATGGGATACTCCTGCCGAGCCGGGTCATCCATGACAACGATGCCTTCGAAACTCCCGAAAGCCCGGCGGGCCTCTTCCGGAGCGACGGGCCGCTCGGTCTCCACCCATACGCTCTCCGAATGGGCCCGCATGACGGGTACGCGGACGCACATGGCGCTCACGGCCACATCCGAATGCATTATCTTCTTGGTCTCATTGACCATCTTCATCTCCTCCTTCGTGTATCCGTTGTCTGTGAATACATCTATCTGCGGGATGAGATTGCCGGCGAGCTGGAAGGCGAACCTCTCCACACGAGGCGGCCGTCCGGCAGCCATATCGGCATACTGCCCCTCCAGCTCGGCCATCGCGCCGGCCCCCGCGCCGCTGGCGGCCTGATAGGTCGAAACATAGACGCGGCGGATATGGGAGATATTCTCTATCGCCTTGAGTGCCACGACAAGCTGGATGGTAGAACAGTTCGGATTGGCAATGACGCGGCGGGGTGCATCCAACGCATCCTCCGGATTGACCTCCGGCACCACGAGCGGCACGTCGGCGTCCATGCGGAAGGCGCTCGAATTGTCGATCATCAGCGTCCCGTGTTTCGTAATGGTCTTCTCGAACTCTTTGGAAGTACCGCCGCCCGCCGATACGAACGCCACATCCACCCCCTTTGAAATCGTCGTTGTGGCGAAGCTGCTTCACCTGCACCCGCTCGCCGCCGAACTCATAAAAACTGCCCGCGCTGCGCTCCGAACCGAACAACAGCAATTCATCCACCGGAAAATTCCTGTCTGCCAATACCCTCAGGAACTCCTGACCTACGGCGCCGCTCGCGCCGACAATCGCTACTTTCATTTTCGATTATGTTACAATTCCTTCTTTCCCGTCCATCGTACGCCCCCACTCTCCGCAGGTTGCGGCACCCGTTCGCCGGTTTGCCCGGCCGGGCCGCACAGAACGGCGACATCAGACCGCCCCCGCATCAGTCGAAAAACTCGTCGTCGCCCGAATAGCCCGTCCCCTCCGCACTGTCGGGGCAACGGTACTCTATGGCTCCCGGCGGACGGTAGAAACGGTCTGTCCTCCGCACTCCCAACGAGGGGTCGGCATACACTCTCTTCATGAACTCCCCGAATACCGGAAGCGCCAGCGAAGCGCCCTCCCCCCGTCACCAGGTGGGCGCTTTGGTCTTCGCAGCCTATCCACACACCTGCGACGAGGTTGGGTGTCACGCCCATGAACCACGCGTCGCGATTCTCCTGCGAGGTACCCGTCTTGCCGCCGACCTCCACGTCGCGGAAACCGTACACGTTGCGCAAACGGACACCCGTCCCCGCTATGACGTTGTTCTGGAGCATCTGCACCATCGTATAGGCGGTCTGCTCGCTGATGGCGTCGCTCACCGCAGGTACGAAGCTGGCGATGACGTTCCCCTGCCGGTCTTCGATGCGTGTAATGAATATCGGTTCGGTAAATACCCCCTTGTTCACGAAGGTACTGTAAGCCCCCACCATTTCGAACAGCGATACGTCGGCCGTACCGAGAGCCAGCGAATTGACCGGGTCGATATAACTGTGTATCCCCATCTGGTGGATGAAGTCGGCGACCGCCTTCGGGTCTTTGCCTGCTTCATTATCCAGGCCGAATAGTTGTTGCGACTGCGGGCAAGCCCCCACCGCAGCGGATGCAGCACACCGTCGTACTCCACCCGGCCCGCCTCCTTGGGCTGCCACGGCTCCATGTTCTCCGTTTCGAGCGTTACGGGAAGATTGGGCACCATGGTGCAGGGCGTCATGCCCATATAGTCGATTGCGAAGCAGTAAACGAACGGCTTGATGGTGGAGCCGATATGCCGCTTGCCCTGCTTCACCATGTCGTATTTGAAATATTTGAAATCCGGACCGCCTACATAGGCCTTTGACATGACCCGTATTCGGATTCATGGCCATGAACGAACCGCGCATTATCTGCTTGTGGTGCAGGATGGAGTCGCGGGGCGTCATCAGTGTATCGACCTCACCTTTATAGGTGAAGATGCGCATGCGTACAGGAGTACGGAAATCCTCCTCTATCTCCTCCCTGCTCGCCCCCTGCTTCACCAGGCTGCGGTAACGGTCGGTATAGCGCATGGCATTCTGGATGATGCGTTCGGCCGCTTCGTTGGAGGTCTTGATGAAGAGACGCCCCGTCCGCTTCACCTGGGCATCCATGCGAGGCTGAATGGCGGCGAGTTGCTGGCAGAGAGCCTCCTCGGCATACTCCTGCATGTCGTAACTGAGGGTGGTATATATCTTGAGGCCGTCGCGGTAGATATCGTAAGGGGTTCCGTCCGACTTGAAGTTCTTGCGACACCAGCCGTAAACGGGATTGCTCTCCCACCGTGCCAGTTCGGCCTCGTAATCCCTGCCGTACTGTTTTTTGGTCGGACGCGGCATGTTGAGCACGTTGCGCACCATCTCCCGGAAATAGGTCGCTATCCCGTCGTTATGCGAAATAGGTGCATACCGGAGCTCTATCGGCTCCTGTTTCAGCGAATCGAGCTCCCCGCGGGTAATGTAGCGGTTTTGCTGCATACGCGTCATGACCGTATTGCGGCGGGCAAGCGCCCGTTCGGGATTGCGCACGGGACTGTAACGCGTCGGCGCATTCACCACCCCCCACCAACAGGGCCGCCTCCTGTACGTTCAGCTCGGAAGGCTCCTTGTCGAAGAAGGTCTTGGCCGCCGCCTTGATGCCGTAGGCATTGCTGCCGTAAAAAACCGTATTGAGGTACATGGCGACTATCTCCTCCTTCGTATAGTTGTACTCCAGCTTGACGGCAGTCACCCACTCCTTGAGCTTGGTGACGACCATCCGTCCGCCGCGCACGAGCGGATTGCGGTAAACGGTGGTGTCGCGCGGAAAGAGGTTTTTGGCGAGCTGCTGCGTGATGGTGCTGCCTCCCCCCCTGACTGCGGTTGCCGAACGCGAGCGTCTTCACCGCCACACGGGCGAGCGAAATGAAATCGATGCCCGAATGGCCGTAGAAGCGGGCATCCTCGGTGGCGACGAGGGCGGCGACGAGGGCGGGCGACAGCTCCTCGTAATCGACATACGACCTGTTCTGTATGAAGAACGAACCGAGCAGACGGCCGTCGTCCGCATATATCTCCGTAGCCAGGTTGCTCTTCGGGTTTTCGAGCTCCTCGAACGAAGGCAGCCGACCGAAAGCTCCCGACGCGGTAAGCACCAACAATACCAGAAATATCCCTACCGGAATACACAGAATGGTCCAGAACCATTTCGTGAACCGTCTGGCACGTTCCTCCTTTCCCAATTTCTTGCCTTTTCCCTGCATAATCCTGCAAATATAGCTATTTACCGCCTATGTATACAGGCAGTGTCGCAATAAATTTATCCTGAAAAGATATTTATTTACATTTTGCGGTTTTTCACGCCGAATCCGTTAAAAGAGGACTGCCGGACGACGGAATACCTACTCCGTCTCTCCCTTAAACGACTTCGGGGCCGCCACCGCTCTAAAGAACGGTGTACGGTCCCGAATATTTTAACCGCGTTCCGCAGGAGGCGGGCCCAGACCCGCCTTCTGCCGCATCACTTTATCCGCTCCATCTCCTTCCGCAGTTTCGCCGGCAGGTCGGGCACGTGCTTGTAGCACTTCATGTCGATGGTGTACATACGCCCGATGCAATAATTCTTGTGTTCGCATCCGCTGCTGCATGCCATATCGCCGTCGTTCTCCCGCATCCGGTTCACAAAGTCGGGCTGCGTGACCAGAGCACGCCCCATCTGCACGAACTCGAATCCGCTGTCGAGAACGGTTTCGACATTGGCCCGGCTGACCACTCCGCCCACATAAACCAACGGCAGCTTCAACTCTTTGCGGAAACGGAGCGCATCTTCGAGAAAATAGCACTCCTTGAAAGAGACGGTGGGTATCATCATACGCCCGGCGAGCTTGACCCCTACCTTCAGCCACGGAATATCCATATAGTAGGTCAGCGTCTTGATGGGCATCTGCCCCCGCATGACATACATGGGTGCACGGCTTACGAACCCGCCGCTGAGCACCAGCGCATGCGCACCGCAGCGTTCGAGCTCCCTGGCTATCTCCAGCCCTTCGTCCAGCTCGATGCCCCCCTTGAATCCATCGCGCATGTTGGTCTTCACGAGTACGGCCATATCGCTGCCGGCGGCCTCCATCACCTCATTCATCGCCATCTTCATGAAACGCATGCGATTCTCCAGCGAGCCGCCGTACATGTCCTTGCGGTGGTTGGTATAGGGCGACAGGAACTGACTGAGCAAATAGCCATGCCCCGCATGCACCTCCACGGCATCGAATCCCGCCTCACGGGCGAGGCGCACGGCATGTCCGAACGCCTTTGCCACCTCCTCTATCTCACCGGGCCGCATACCGCGCACGAAAGTGGGCGAGTAGATATTCAGTCCGCTGGAAGCCGATATGGGTAGCTGCCCCGCCACGCTTTTCTTCGACATGTTGCCGCAGTGACCTATCTGAATGGAAGCGGCCGCCCCCTCCCGGTGTATCGCATCGGTAATCCGGCGCAGGCCGGGCACTATCTCCTCCCTCATCCACAATTGCCTCTTGAAGGAGAGGCCGTTGCGCGTTACCGACGCATAGGCGAGCGTCGTCATGCCGATGCCGCCCCTGGCCACGGAGACATGGTAATCTTCGAGCATCTGCGTCGGCGAATTGTTCTCGCACATGCTCTCGAACGCAGCGGAACGAATAGTACGGTTGCGGAGCGTCAGCGGCCCTATCTTGGCCGGAGTAAAAAGAAGCGAATTTTTCATGTCGTCAGAATACTAAGTCTAAGTCGTCTGAATCTATCAAAATATAAAAGGCAGGATACTTTTTCTGCCGAGCCTCCGGAACTCGTCGCCGAACTCGGCCTCGTAACGTTTACGCAGGGAGACGGCGCGGGGCGCGAGGTTGGCGAACGTCCACAGGGCGAATACCGCCCCCGACCACGACCATGTGAGTACCGCGAACCCTACCCACTCCACGAACTCGCCGAAATAGTTGGCCGAACTCACCCAGCGGAACATTCCGCCGTAAGGGATATGGTGAGCCGTATCGCCGGGGCGGCGGAGGTTCCGGATGATATGGTCGGAGTGTATGTTGATGACCATGCCGGCGATGAAAACGGCCGTCCCGACGATGAACTGCGGGGTTTTGAGCCAAGCAGACGTATAGAGCCCCTCCGGAGCGAGGTAGAATATCCAGCCGCCCTGCATGACGGCGTTCACCATGTTGAAGAGGATTCCCATGGCGATAATCGCCAACGGCATCCTGCCCCGCCCCTTCAGCAGAAAGGGAAAGATGAAGGCCCGCTGGAAATAGTGGAGTTGGAACAGGAAGAAAAACAGAGCGGCGCCGCCTCAAAACGCCTGTCCGACATCAGCCACAGCACGGTCATCAGCAGGAAGACGGGCGACTCCATCACGAACCAGCCCACTTTGTTGGATACTGTCTTGCCCCACTTCCGGTTCAGCAGCATGCCGTACCCGGCATCCACGAAGAAAAGCGCGATGAAAACCACTACGGCCAGCACAGCCATGACGATAAGCAAGATATTGAATGCCTGCTGCATATTTACTGTACATTAGACACAAATACAGGGAACATTCCCAACGAGAACATAAGGTATACCGGCTGCATCGAAGCCGCTTTGCTAAGCAAATATAGGAATATATTCGATGAAAACCGAACGCAATCATCGAACAACAGCCCAGTCTGCGGGCGCAGACACGATTCGGTCGAGGCAAACACGAAAGAACTGCAAAGACCGGATGCCGCCTCTATATGTGCCGATACGCCGCTCGGAGGCCCTCACAGAACATAACTCCGGCTGCAAACAGAGAAAACCGCATTTCCCGGGAGTTTTATCCTGATAAATCCGACAGGAGCGGCCGATGCCGCCAAGGGCAGAAACGAAAATTGCCCTCAGTATTTTTATATGATATATAGTTATTTACAATAAGACTTGAACGATAAGACGCATCGTACAATCCGGTCGTTTTCTCCTTTGAAGAAAAAGCGGGCCGTTTTGTACGAAACGACATGCCGACCCGGCAGTCGTGCTGCAAATTTGCATCGGAAATCAATTAACACATAAAAAACAAAGAAATGAAAAGGATTTATTTAGTATGTATGGCCATGCTCGCCATCTTTTCCATGACTTCGGTTTCTGCCCAGGAGTTCCGCCACGGCTTTTCATGGGGCATAAAAAGCGGCGCCAACCTGAGCACCCTCATAACAGAGTCGAAGATTCTGCAGGAGGATGACCATATTGCATCGCGCTGGGGGTATACCGGCGGCGGTTTCATCAATTACCGTTTTTCACGGCGCTTTATGCTATCCTTCGACATCCTGTTTTCCGGCAAGGGGTTTAAAGCCGACCTCATCCCGGGTATCACCGATGCCAAATTCAGACTGAACTATCTGGACCTCCCCGTATTGGCCAACTTCTACGTCTATAAGGGATTGGCCCTGAAGGTCGGCTTACAGCCGTCCATTCTGCTCAATGCCAACGTGAAAGGCAAACTGATTAAAAAACAGCCGGTTCATTCACGTATCCGCAGTTACGACTGTGCGGTACCTCTGGGCATCTCCTATGACTTCACCGACCGGCTCATACTCGATATACGATACACAATGGGAGGATACGGGGTACTCAAGAATCTTGACATCAACAACCTGAACAAGAACTCCGTCCTCTCCGTCACCATCGGGTACAGACTTTAAAAAATACGATACGGTATGAACAACAAAGCAACAAAAGCCCTCTCCTCCTGTATCTACCTGCTGGCTGTCGGAAGTATCGCCGCAGGTACCGTCTCTTGTAAAGGGCACCTCTTCAACAAGGAAGCCGTCATCTCCGGAGTAATCAGAAACCTCGATGACAAACAACTGCTGCTTCTGCAGGAGGAGAGCGACAGCGCGGATACCATTTCAGTAAAGGCAGACGGTACTTTCCGATACCGCTTTGCCGTGGAGGGACCTTCGGGAACCTATCTATTGTACATTCCGGAAACCTCCACACCGGTCTATCTATATGTGCGGAAAGGTGCCCGCATACGTATCAGGTTCGATGCGAACGAACCCGGACAGCCGCCCACCCTACGCGGCAATGTGGCAAATGAATGCGAAATCGTCCGCAGGATGAACGAAGCCTTTTTCGGGTGACGACCCCGAAGAAATCGCCCGGATGAGTTTCCCGGAGTACCGCAAAAAGCTCATAGACGAATACACGGCCGTCGTGAAACTGCTGAAAAAGGTCAAAGACCGGAAATTCGCCGAATCGGCCCTAAAGGAGCTGACGGCCCGCAGGGACTACAACCTTTACTGTTACCGCGCCAGCTACAAACTCTATGTCGCGCCCGAGGGCGACGTGGAGGATGCGATGTTCTGGGACTTCGCACGGAACATTGACCTGAACGACATAGCGAATGCCAGAAGCGGTCTGACGGAACTCGTGTTGGTGTGGGACATGCAATCGGCGCATATCGAACGCTCCGACCTCAACGTGCTGAAGGAACTGGCGCGAAGAGTCTCTAATCAAGAGGTACTGGACTGTCTTTCGGGAGAGTGCATGTATTCCGCTCTCCTGAACGAAACCGCCGTCGAATCGCTGGAAGAAACCTATGCGCTCTTTACCCGAATATGCCGGGACACCGCCACACTGCAGGATATGGAACAAGCCTATGAATCGAAAATAACGGCCATCCGGAAGTTCGGCCCGGGCAAGGAACTGCTCGACCTGGAGATGGAGGACCGGAACGGCACGAAGGTAAACCTTTCCAGCCTGAAAGGGAAAGTCCGCTATGTCGACGTATGGGCCTCCTGGTGCGGCCCCTGCCGTTACGAAATGCAGTTCCTCGAAGAGCTGGCGCAACGATACGAAGGAGACGACCGCCTGGAAATAGTCAGTCTCTCCATCGATACGGACAGGGAGGCATGGCTTCAAACGGCCATGCCCGACCGACCGGGTTGGAAACAATACCTGGCCACACCCCAATCCCGACAGGTCCTAGAGGAGGAGTACAGCATCACGGCAATCCCCCGTTTCATGCTGTTCGACGGACATAACAGGATTATCGACATACACGCTCCCTCGCCCTCCGATGAGGAAGAAATTGACCGTATGTTACAGGAGTGGCTGGGCCCGGACGGGAACAGTACTGCAAAACGACAACCTTGATTGGAACGGAACATCGACAGGCCGCCCGGAGATTTCGGGCGGCTTCGCCGTACCGAAACGATGGGCAGTTCTTCCCGTCCGATTTATCTGCCGGGGGAGCTGCTCGTATACCTTTTCCGGTACTCCGAAGGCGACACCTCCATACATTTCGCAAAGGCCCTGCGGAAAGCGCTGGTCGAATTGAACCCGGCCAGTTCCGCTATCTCGTCAATGGTCATCCGGGAATCCGTCCGAGGAGACGCCGGCTCTCCTCAACCCTGAACCGATTCACATAGTCGGAGAAAGAGACTCCCAGCGCTTTGTTGAACAACTGGGAAAGATAGGTCCTGCCGATAGGAAACCTCCTTTGCAAATCGGACAGGCGCAAATCGCCCCGAAGGTAAGGCTTCTCCTCCCTGAACCACTGTTCTATCTCTTTCACATAATTCGTTCCGGTGAGGAAACCGATTCCGGTATCATTCGCATCCGCCCCTTCGTCGGGACACCGCCAACCGGCCCGGAAAGATACCCTCCACGGTACCTCTTTCAGGAACAGGGCCCGGTAGAAAAAATAGTACCACAAGACGAGGATGACGGCCTTGTCGATTACATACAGCAGCGTATTGTGCGTGAACAGCAGCACCAGATAGAAAACATACAAAGTCGAAAGGATGAGCATAATCCTTTGCAGCCAGCGCAAGTCGTAATTCTCCGGGTCGGATACGTTTTCCCGCAACATCGCAGAGTACGCCCGACCGTCGCGGGATTGTCAGGTAGGACGGGATGAGCATATACAGAATATTGCACGCTATCAGCGCACCCCGGAACAATATGTCGATATCGGAGAAGGAGAGCAAATCTCTCGGGCTGTAATAAACCGGCATTTGCCGACGGTAAACGTAATAAACTCCGAAAAGGAGCGAACAGACGATGACCGGAGAGAGGAAAAGAATAAAACGTCTGAATGTAAGGAATCCCGGACGCAGAATCTCAATGATGTAGCATGTAGTGACAGCCATCCCGAATCCTCCGATAATGAGGATAAGCGGCTGGAAAAGGGGCTTGGAACTGTCCAGCCAAGGATTGACCGCCAACCGGAAAACGATTAACACCGCCCAAAGCAGCATACCCGCCCCAAGGATGGATTTGGCTCTGCTTCTCCGCGGGTGTGCCAACAGGGTAACTCCTCCGAACACACACAGACCCAGAATCATCAGGCTCAGAATCAACTGGATATTCCTCAATGTACCATCGAATTCCATCATACGACAATCCAGATTCCGGAAATCAACCATAAAACATGACGCCGAACATCTCGTACCGACCTACCCGCCTGCCGGACGCCGTACCCCCGAACAGAAATTCATGTGCCGGACAGCCTCCCGAAACGGCAAGCGGCAATTACCATCAACCGTCTCGATTCCAGCATGTTACCCCACCTCCCTGCCTCCGGAGGCCGTATAACAAATATAGAATATCACTTCCAACATTCCAAAAGATTCCCGAATTTTATCGATTCATAAAATCGATCTTTTACGGTACCCGCCTCTTGCCGTTGCCCCGGCAACGTACCGTCCGGACAGCCACAGCCCCAAAAGGCGCCCTTTTTCAAATGCGGCCGGAAGGAACGCCCCGCCTTTCCGAGAAACAGAACCTGCCGACGGTATACCGTCGGCAGGTATCCGGCAATCGCAACCCGAACGGAACCGTCAGTCCCGCTCTTTCAGATGCATACGCTTCATCCGCCTGCCCAGCCGCGACAGGCCGAGGTCGATGAAATACATCAGGTAGGCGAGCACGAACATGCCGAGGGCCGCGAGCAGCGCATTCCGGCCACGATGCCCACCCGTGCGCCTGTATGTCTATGAAACTGTAAGGATAAGGGCTTGACGTTCCGCCTATGTTGCCGGCGAACGGTGCCCGGATGAGGATATAGATGAAATAGGCCAGCGGGATAAGCAGCCAGGAGGCGGGGTCGTAACGGCGCCAGCGCCCCTTGGGACAGAACAACAGCCAGTCGAGCAGGGCCATCAGCGGAACGATGTAATGCTGCACCATGTTGAGCACCGAGTAGAAGCTGCCTCCGTTTCCCATCCGGAACGCTTCGGGCCGCAGAATGAAGTGATATATCAGAAACGTGACCGTGATACAGAAAACCACGGCCCCCTCGGCCCGCGGTCTCCACGTCACCGTATGGCACCCCGGGCCAGCCGCCGGACGTTGAACACCAGCGACGCAAGGAAATAAAAAGCAGACCGCATTGCTGAGTACCGTATAATAGTTGAAATCGCCCCACTTGCCGGCCGCCATATGGAAATGGAGTCCGTATGCCGCCGCGATGACCAACAGCGTCTTATAGAGGATGAAAAACCAGTTGCTCTTTACATACATATCCTTTGTCATTTAATTCGTATCAAGAGGAAACCGTGAGTCTCCCTCCCGGAATCCTTCGCAGCCCCCCGGCAATTCCACGGATACCCGTACCCGGCATATCCCCGAAACGTTGCTTCAGAAACAAATTTAAAACCAATCTCCGCAAAAACAAAGCGTATGCCACTCATCCCGCCCAGTTTTTCCCTCTGTTCAAGCCGTTTCCCCACCCATCCTACTTCAATATCTTACCTGAATACATTCGGACCGAACGGCCCGGCTGGAATACCCGACACCCGGAAACATCGAATAAATATTCCGAAACGACAACATAGACTCCTGCTACAAACCGTACACATTCTCCACACGCTTCATATATACAACTAAATGACGGATTATTTTCAAAATAATCGGCATATATGCTATATTTTCAAATAAAAAGATTAAATTGCGACATAATTCATTTCACTAACCGCTAACAAAGATTTCCTATGAAAAGACTGACTTCGATTTTTATTGGATTCCTTGCCTTCGCTTTTGGAGGCTGCAAAGAAACGCCCCCTGCACCCCCAACCGTCGGCCCGACGCAACTTGCAGCCTCGGCCGTAACGCTCGGAGCGATTACCCCAACTACCGCCGCCTTTTCGTGGAAAAAAAGTAGAAAACGCCGACGGATACGAATACACGATAAAACGGGAAGAGACGACGGTCGTCAGCCAGAAGGTTCCCGACGACGAAACGGAGGCTGTCGCAGAAGGGCTGGAGAGCGAAACCTCTTATACGCTGGCTCTACGGGCCTTGGGCAACAACGAATACGAAGACTCCTCCTGGCGTGAAATCTCTTTCACGACCCGGGCCGATGAACCGGAACCGCCCAGCCATGTCGCAATTCCGACAAAGTCCTCGAAAAATATCTTTTCGACAACGGCATCGACATGGATTCGGACGGCATCATCTCATTCGACGAAGCCGCCGCTTTCACTGCGATAGAGATGGGATACGATTATGCCGAGGATGCGACCGACGCCAATACGGTAAAAAGTCTGGACGGGCTGCAATACTTCACTGCGCTGGAAACCCTCAACCTGAAATTCCATCGCGTCACGGATGCCGCACCGATAGAAGGACTGACAAATCTCCGGGCCCTGAACCTCGGCGAGAATCCGATAACCGCCCTCAGACTCGACCAACTGGGCCAACTGACGGACCTTCGCCTGTACGGCACCGGGATATCGGAACTGAATCTGAGCAAAACGCCCGAAATGACGGTATTGTACCTGCAGCGTACCGCCCTGACCGACCTCGATTTGTCGGTATTGCCCAAGCTGGAAAACGCTTACATAAACGAAGCCCGACTGACCTCCCTGCGTGCCGTCGGGCTCGACAACCTCGTCCGGCTGGATGCCGTAAAAACCAACTGACGGAGCTGACGGTAGCCGACTGCGCCGAATTGACGGAACTGCACCTGAACGACAACCGACTGACCTCACTCTCCCTCTCCGGACTGCCCAAACTCATGCGGCTCAACGTGTACGCCAACAAACTCACCGCGATTGACCTCACGGAGCTACCGTTCCTGATGTGGCTGTTCGTCTTCGACAACGAACTCAGCGAACTGGACCTTTCCGGCAATGCCGCCCTGCGGGAGCTGTACGCCAGCAACAACCCCGTCAGGGAAATCGATTTGAGCATCCATGAGAACGTCGAAATTGTGGAACTGCAGGATATGCCGGTTCTGGAACTCATCAACCTGAAAAACGGCTATTGCAGCGACTGGGCAGAATATTATATCGTACAGGGCAATACGTCGCTCAAAAAAGTAATCGTAGACCCCGGATACGAACTGGAATACGTGAGCGGCCTCTTCAAAGACAGACCCGAAGTAAGCGTCGTGACGGAATAACACGATGCTCTTTCAAGCACGGCAGGCGGGGTGAGGATTGTTCGTCCCGCCTGTTGCAATACAACAGTTCTGTCCGATACACTCCTCCAGTCGGGAAGGTTCCAATCTTCCCGGTCTGCTCTGCAATCCCGCCAAGACGCAAGCCGAAACAGCCATACCCTGTCCGCACCGGATGCAGCACTCCTCGGCCATTTGCCGGTCTTTCGGAACAAATTATCCGTAAACTGCCCCGTCCCGGCATCTCCCGACAGCCGGAAATACTTCTGCGGCAAATACATTACATCTCTCAGAAAACCGGTACCCAACCGTCCCGACAGGAATCCGTCACGAATTATCGGGCCGGGCTATGGAAAATCCGAAAATTATAATTACTTTTGTGTCAATTGGAAAAATAGTGAAAGTCAATGTCTGATACTTATGACAAGGTAGCGAAGAATATAAAACCCGGCTGGCTGAAGATAAAACTCCACAACGACGTGAAATACGCCGATGTTTCGAAAATCGTGGAGAAACACGGACTGCATACGATATGCGACAGCGGAAAGTGCCCCAACAAGGCCGAATGCTGGAGCAGGAAGACCGCCACATTCATGATACTCGGCGATGTCTGTACCCGTTCATGCAAGTTCTGTGCGACCAAAACCGGTAAACCGTTACCTCCCGAACAGGGCGAACCCGAAGAGGTCGCCGAATCCATACGCCTCATGGGGCTCAAACATGCCGTACTCACATCCGTGGACAGGGACGACCTACCCGACGGAGGAGCCGGCCATTGGGCCGAAACGATTCGTGCCATCCGGCGCGTGAATCCCGACACCACCATCGAGGTGCTCATTCCCGATTTCGACTGCCGCAAAGAGCTGCTCGACATCGTCATCGACGCCGCACCGGATATCATCGGCGACAACATCGAGACCGTCGAGAGGCTGACGCCCCTCGTACGTTCGCGGGCCCGGTACCGCACTTCGCTGGAAGTACTCCGCTACATCGCCTCGCGCGGCGCGGTGGCCAAAAAGCGGCCTCATGCTCGGCCTCGGAGAGACCGAAACCGAGATACTGGCAACGCTCGACGACCTGGCCGATGCGGGATGCTCCATCGTCACGCTGGGCCAGTACCTGCGTCCCACCATGAAACACTACCCCGTGGCGGAATATGTCACTCCGCAGAAGTTCGCCATGTACGGCGACCTGGCGCGGATGCGGGGATTCCGATATGTGGCGAGTGCCCCGCTGGTCCGTTCCTCCTACATGGCCGAAGAGGCCCTGCTCAACTTCCGAAAAGAGGACTGACCATGGAGACGCCGAAGGAGAGAGTGATTTGCCGCGACTTGGGCGTTATGGATTATGCCGGCTGCTGGGAACTGCAGAAACAGCTTTTCAACGACCTGCTGGCCTCCAAGAGCGGAGACGGACGGAAAGCGGAGCAATATTTGCTGCTGTGCGAACATCCGCCGGTCTATACGCTGGGCAAAAGCGGCCATGAAGAGAACATGCTCGTGGCCGAAGATTTCCTCAAAAGCAAAGGTGCATCGTTCTACCGCATAGACCGGGGAGGGGACATCACGTTCCACGGCCCGGGACAGTTGGTGGGCTATCCCATACTCGACCTCGAACGCGAGGGCATCGGACTCAAGGAGTATATCCACTCGATTGAGGAAGCGGTCATACGGACGATAGCCGACTACGGCATCAGCGGTACCCGTGTCGCAGGAGCGGCGGGGGTGTGGCTGACCGAAGGCGGCCCGATGCGGAAAATAGCCGCAATCGGAGTACGTTCGTCGCGCTACGTGACGATGCACGGTTTCGCGCTCAACGTGAATACGGACCTGCGTTGGTTCGACTACATCAACCCGTGCGGTTTCTCGGACAGGGGGGTGACCTCCATACGGAAAGAGACGGGAACCGAAACGGACCTGAAAGATGTGGCAGGCCGGTTCGCGGCGCACCTCGAAAAGATTATAAATATTAAAATAAAAATAGAAGATTATGCCTATCGAAAAACGTTGGGTAATCAAGCCCCAGGGTGACCCGCAGAAGGTGGACGAACTCGCCACCGCTACCGGAATCCCGAGGGTGCTTGCTAACCTACTCGTACAAAGGGGCATAGACACTTACGACGAAGTTTCGAGGTTCTTCAGTCCGAAACTGTCGGACCTGCACGACCCGTTCCTGATGAAGGATATGGAGAAGGCGGTTCGCAGGGTGGACGAAGCCGTGACGCGCGGCCAGAAAATCATGGTCTACGGCGATTACGACGTGGACGGAACCACTGCCGTGGCTCTGGTTTACATTTTCCTTCGCCAGATGGGGATGGAAGAGCTGCTCTTCTACATACCCGACCGTTATACGGAAGGGTACGGCATCTCGAAACTTGGCGTGGACTATGCCAAAAAAGAACGGAGTAGACCTCATCATCGCACTCGACTGCGGCATCAAAGCCGTCGAGAAAGTGGCCTATGCCAACCAGCTCGGAATCGACTTCATCATCTGCGACCACCATCTGCCGGGAGAGGAGATACCGGCCGCCGTGGCGGTACTCGACCCCAAACAGCCCGGAGACGACTATCCTTTCGACGAACTCTCCGGCTGCGGAGTTGGATTCAAACTCGTGCAGGGATACTGCCAGTACAAGGGCATTCCGTTCGAAAGTATCGTGGGTCTGCTCGACCTGGTCGTGGTGAGCACCGCGGCGGATATCGTACCGCTCGTGGGCGAGAACAGGATACTGGCCCATTACGGTCTCAAAAAACTGAATGAGAAGCCACGCAAGGGGTTGCAGTCCATCATCAAGATTTGCGGTCTGGAGGGGCATAAAATCACGATAGACGACATCGTGTTCAAGATAGGACCCCGCATCAACGCCGCCGGCCGCATGGCCGTGGACAGGGAGGAGGACATGTCGGCTCCGTCGGGCGGACACGCCGCGGTCAACCTGCTCGTGGAGCGCAACGAAGACCTCGCCGACGAGTTCGGCATCTTCATCGACAGCAGCAACCAAGCCCGCAAAAGCATCGACCGCTCGGTAACGCAGGAGGCACACGACTACATCCGCAGCCACCCGGAGTACGCCATGATGAAGAGTACGGTGATTTACAATCCGAAATGGATGAAGGGCATCGTCGGCATCGTGGCATCGCGCCTCATCGAAACCTATTACCGTCCCACGGTGGTGCTTACCATGAGCAACGGATTCGTTACCGGTTCGGCCCGGAGCGTTCCGGGCTTCGACCTCTACCAGGCGGTAGAGTCGTGTGCCGACCTGCTGGAGAATTTCGGAGGGCACATGTATGCCGCGGGACTTACCATGAAGCCGGAGAACATAGAAGCGTTCATGCACCGTTTCAACGAATACGTGGAGCAGAACATCGACCCGAACATGCTCATACCCCAGGTGGAGATAGATTCCGAACTCCTCTTCAGCGACATCACGCCCTCGTTCCGCGCGACGCTGGAAGCCTTCCAGCCTTTCGGACCCGGCAATACGGCGCCCGTATTCGTGACGCGGGGTGTAAGCAACCGGGGCGATGCAAAACTCGTGGGTGCGGAGAAGGAGCACCTGCGCATGGACCTGACACAGAAACAGAAACCCAACACCACAATAGCCGCCATCGCATTCCAGCAGCCCGCCTACCTCGAATGGATACGGAGCGGCCGGCCCGTGGACGTCTGCTATACCGTGGTAGAGAATCACTATCGGGGGAAAAACGACGCCCCAGCTACGCATCAAGGACATCAAGATAGTCCGCTGAGACCGGGCCGGCAGCGACCGACCCGCATACGGAACAGGAGAGGCCCTGCGGAATATGTTCGCAGGGCCTCTCCTGCAAATATTGCGATACGGATGCCCTCAACTCCCCGTGTCGCAACTCCTCTTTTCGTATCGATACGACGTCAGGCACTACCGTCCTCCCGGTCGGGTCTCATCCCCGCGGTACGGAAGGTAAAGAAACGGGCCGTCAGGTAACTGTAAACCACCACGACAGCATCCGTCAGCGGTCTCGCAAGAGGTGCATAGAGGTGGGCAGCCTCGACAAGCAGTTTCAGCAGCAGGTAATTGAGCAGAAGCGCACCGCCCGCCTGCAGTACGTAACGGAGAAGCTGGCGGCGGCCGCTGAGGGGCGATAACGAGAAAGTCACGTTGCGGTTCAACCAGAACCCGGTGAAGAACGTTATCACGAATTGTACGGCCAATGCCAGAACATGGGGAGACATCACCACGAAACCGAGGTCGAGGTAGCACCCCCCGTATCACATACTTGTAGAGCAGGGCATAGAGCACCCACCCCAACAGCATGTTGATGCCGCCGCATACGGCATAGCGGAACGTTTCGAGAGGAATTATCCTCCTCAAAGGCTTCACGTAGAAGAAATCTACCATCCTGGTTATTATCTCGGCCGCTTTCATTTATCCTCTCCGTCCGAATGGTTGCCGCATCCTCCGTCCGCCGACCGCACCGTTCACTTCCTCCTTCGCACGAATCAGAGCAACCTCCCTCCGCAGTGTGTACGCATTATGGCATGAACCGTTCATCCCCTCACTGTTTTCGTTTTTTGCCGGATACCTCCTGCTCCACCCGCAACTTCTCCTGAAGGGAGTACATGTGGTTGCGGTACTTGGCAGCGGCGATAAAGTCGAGTTCCGCCGCCGCTTTCTCCATCTTCGCACGGGCATCCGCGATGGCTTCAGGCAGGCTCATGGCGGAGTAGGACTCATTGATGTCGGCCGCTATCGCAAAACCGCTTGCCATGGGATAGGGCGAGCTGTCGCTTTCGGCAAGGTTCAGCAGCAGGTCGTTCCCCGCCTTGCCGCTCTTCTGCGCCTGACGCGGCACAAGACCGTGCTCCTCGTTGTAACGGAGCTGTTTCTCCCTGCGGCGGTTGCTCTCGCTGATGGCCAGCTGCATCGCTTCGGTGCGCCTGTCGGCATACATGATGACCTGTCCGTTCACGTTGCGGGCCGCGCGCGCTGTCTGCGTCAAGGCCCTGTCGCTGCGCAGGAATCCCTCCTTGTCCGCATCCATGATGGCCACGAGCGATACCTCCGGAAGGTCGAGCCCCTCGCGCAGCAGGTTCACGCCTATGAGCACATCGAACGAACCGGCCCGCAGGTCTTCGAGAATCTGGATGCGTTCGAGCGTCTCCACTTCCGAATGTATGTACCGGTTGCGGATGCCGATACGGTCGAAATACTTCGACAGCTCTTCGGCCATGCGCTTGGTCAGCGTGGTGACGAGTACCCGCTCTCCCTTCTCGGCCCGGGCTGTATCTCGTCCACAAGGTCGTCTATCTGATTTTCGGTCGGCCGCACGGAGATGGGCGGGTCCACCAGACCCGTCGGCCGGATGAGCTGCTCCACGATGGCCCCTTCGCTCTTGGTAAGCTCGTAGTCGGCCGGCGTAGCGCTCACGTAAATGGAAGTACCCGCCAGCGCTTCGAACTCGCTGAAGGTGAGGGACGGTTGTCCTTCGCCGCCGGGAGCCGGAAACCGTACTCCACGAGGCTCTCCTTGCGGGCACGGTCGCCGCCGTACATGGCCCTTATCTGCGGAATGGTTACATGGCTTTCGTCGATGACCAGCAGGTAGTCTTCCGGAAAGTAGTCCAGCAGGCAGAAGGGGCGCGTCCCCTCCTTCCGTCCGTCCAGATAACGGGAATAGTTTTCGATGCCGGAACAGTAGCCGAGCTCCTTTATCATCTCCAGGTCATACTCCACGCGCTGTTTGATACGCTGTGCCTCCATCATCCGGCCCGCCTCCTCGAAGAAGCGGATTCGTTCGCCGAGGTCGAGCTGTATCTGTTGGATGGCCCGGTTGGTGCGTTCCCGCGTCGTCACGAACATGTTGGCGGGAAATATCGTCACCGTGTCGAGTCTTTCGAATACCTGTCCGCTTGCAGGGTCGATGCGTGCGATTTGTTCCACTTCGTCGTCGAACATCGAGATGCGGTAAACCGAATCGCTGTATGCCGACATGACGTCGATGACCTCGCCGTTCACCCGGAAGGTACCGCTCTGGAGTTCCGCCTCGGTGCGGGTATAGAGGGCATCCACAAGAGCGTAGAGGATTTTCTTGCGGCCGGGAGCCTCGCCTGCCGTCAGCTTCACGCTCGAAGCGTGGAAATCCTCCGGGTTCCCGATACCGTAGAGACACGACACGCTCGATACCACGACAATATCCCTGCGCCCGGAAAGGAGCGAGGCCGTGGTACGCAGACGCAGTTTCTCTATCTCCTCGTTGATGGAGAGGTCTTTTTCGATATAGGTATCGGAGGCCGGAAGATAGGCTTCCGGCTGGTAATAATCGTAATAGGAGACGAAATACTCCACGGCATTCTCCGGGAAGAACGACTTGAATTCGCCGTAAAGCTGTGCCGCCAGCGTCTTGTTGTGGCTTAGGACGAGCGTGGGCCGCTTCAACTGGGCGATGACATTCGCAATGGTGAATGTCTTCCCGGAACCGGTGACGCCAAGCAGGGTATTGTGCCGGCTGTGCCCGTTGATGGAACGGACGAGTTCGGCGATGGCCTCGGGCTGGTCGCCGGTCGGTTTATAATCGGATACTAACTTGAAATCCATGCTGCAAAGATAACGATAAGGAAGGTGTATCAGACCTTATAGAAACGGATTCCGAGACTCCCGCAGTATGGAGACGGCACGAAGAACCTTCCCGTACACCGGGAAAGCGCTCCGCCATCCGTACCGGACCGGTCGGCAGCCCCGACCTCGGAACGATGCGGATATCAGGCTTCCCGCCTCTCCTGCATGAATTCCGCAAAGCGGCGGACGGCGATGGCCCTGTGGCTGATGGCGTTTTTCAGTCCGGCGGGCATCTGCGCGAAAGTCTCCGCGTAACCGTCGGGTATGAAGACCGGGTCGTATCCGAAACCCTCCCGCCACGGGGCGACTCCGCAATGGTTCCGTTCACAATCCCTTCGAAGGTATATTCCTGTCCGTCGAGTATCAATGCGACGACTGTCCGGAAACGGGCGCGGCGGTCGGAAACCCCTTCGAGGTTGTGCAGCAGAGGCCTCACGTTGGCTTCGAAGTCATGGCCTTCCGTAGCGTAACGCGCGGAGTGTACACCCGGCGCACCGCCCAGCGCCGCAACTTCCAGACCGGTATCGTCGGCGAAACAGTCGGCACCGCTCCTCGCATGGACATAACGCACCTTCTGGAGCGCATTGCCCTCGATGGTGGGCTGTTCCTCCGGAATCTCCTCCGTAATACCTCGCTCGCGCAGCGTGACGAGCTTGTAACCGTCGCCGAGGATGGCTTTTACCTCCTCCAGCTTATGCGCATTGTTCGTAGCGAACAGAATCTCTCTCTGCATGATGTTACTCTTCGCACTTGCGGTTCACTCTGAGCGACTCCGCCATGAGCTTTATCTTGTTGTCCGTATATATCTTGTCGATGATGGTCTTTACCAGCTTGTCTATCTCGCCCCCTTCGGTATAGTCCGCCGGGCAGACGTAGGTCGCACGCCCCTCGTCTATCAGCTTCCTCATGGCTTCGAACGAACCCTGGTGGGCGGGGTTATAGACGGCTATCGAGTGTCCTCCCTGCGACTTGACGAGCCGCATGCAGGGGATGTCCGTCGTCCCGTCGCCGATGAATATCATGTGCTTGAACTGCACGGGCCGCTTCTCCTCCTCGAGGTACTGGTTCACCAGTTTCGTATCGCTCACCGATTCGACGCCCTTGTTTATCTTGTAGATGAACTGCGTCTTGTTGGTATAGTTCACCCCCACGGCGGGCCAATAGGCAGCGCCTTCGTCGTCGTACAGGAACGAACTCGCGTAGATGTTCTTGAACTCCCGGGCGATGTCCGTCCCTTCGATGATTTCCTTGATGCCGGAGGAGTTGATGTAGTGCTGTACGTCGATGCCCCGCCCGGCGCCGTATGCGTTGATGCGACCGAACCACTCCCGCACGCCCCGGTAATAGGTTATCTTACGCCCCGACTCGCGGAACGCTTCCCGCTTGAGCGAAAGCCCTTTCCGGCGGGCGCACTCAATCATCTTCGCCATATAGGTCAGTATCGGGTCGGCATCCTGCGCCTTGGCTATCACGTTGCTCTCCTCCCAAAACTCGGCCGCACTCTTGCCGACGGCAGGAATAAAGTCGTACTCCTGCATGTTGCCGGGTGCCAGCGTACCGTCAAAGTCGTAGATCAGCGCTACCGTAACGGGTTTATTCTCCATAATCCATAATATCTTCTAATGACGGGAAACTCTCTGCCGCATTCCGGGAAAACGTCCTCCGCCGAAAAGTGCCGACACCGCTCCCGACAAGGAAGGTCTCACGGCAGGATGACGACCCTGTCATCCGCGTCGGGTATCTCCTCCTTTCGGATAGGGGCCGGTTCGGCCGTATGCCCTATCGCCACTGCACACAGAATACGCCTGCCCTCCGGTACCGGCAGGAACGAACGCAGATAATCCTCTGCGGCGGGGCCGCCGGGCTCCTCTCTGCGTCGCGGCCGTCCAGCGACATGTACCCAACAACTGCCCAGTTCCAATGCCTGCGCAGCGAGCTGTACATAGGTAGCCGATATGGCGGCATTCACCTCCCACAGGTCGCTCCGTAGCTAGTCGCCCATCACAAGTATTACGAGCGGGGCCTTCTCCACGAACGCCGAACCGTAATCCCTCATCCGGGCTATCCGGCCGATAAGCTCCGGCTCCTCTACCACCATGAAACTGCTGCTGCGCGTATTTTTCGCAGAGGGCGCCGACAACGCAGCCTTCAGTATCCGGGTTATCGCCGCCTGTTCTACCGGTTCGCCGGTAAAACTGCGGACGCTGTGCCTCCGTTCCACCAATTCGAAAAACTCCATATTTCCTCCTTTTTCTCTCTCCACGCAGCATCCGCCCGACCCGCTTTGCAAATGCGGACCGCAGGACGGCAACCGCCGCGACAAGAGGCTGCAAACCCCTGGACTATCTGATGACAAAGTTATAAAAACTTATGTCATATCTTTCATTCCGGCCGACCGCTTTCGGAACGGTCTCCCTAAGCATCGGAAAGCCAACAAGGATACCAAGCGTCGGGATTCGGAACAGAGGCACCCTCCCGCCGCAACGACCGGACACCGACACCGGACATAACGCCACGGTGTACCATGACAATGCACCGTCCGAATCTTCCCCATTGCCGACACTCCCCCGTATAGGGAGAGACCGGCCTATTCGAAGGATATCGTATAGGGCATCAGCGCCATCCTCCGTCCTCCCGGAGCGTACGGCTGAGCATATCGTAATGCACGAACGCCTCGCCGAGTTCGCCGTGCACGCAGGCCGCGGAAAAGCGCTGCATCCGTGCAGAGAACATCGAAAGGAATGCGGCGAACGAATCGGGTTCGGAAAGTATCTCGTACACCCGGAAATCGGCGGCGATACCGGCCCGGTCAGCAGCCAGCGCCACCGCATCCGAAAGGCCGCCGAAACCGTCCACGAGGCCGTTCTTTTCAGCTTCCGTTCCGAGCCATACCCTGCCCTGACCTATCTCATCGACCTGCTCGAAGGTCATGTTCCGGCCTGCGGCCACATGCTCGACAAAAGTACCGTAGGTCTTCTCGACCTGCCCCTGCAGGAATGCACGTTCGGCCGGCATCAACGGCCGCGCGATGCTGCCCATATCGGCATAAGCGTTGGTCTTGGCCACATCCACCGTAATGCCCACCTTGTCGCGCAGCGTCTTTTCCAGATTGAGTTTCATTCCGAACACACCGATGGAACCTGTCTGCGTGGTGCGGTCGGCGAGTATCACATCGGCCGGAGCGGAGATGTAATAACCTCCCGAAGCCGCCACACCGCCCATGGAGACCACAACGGGCTTCACCTCGCGGCAAAGTTCCATTTCGCGCCACACCACATCCGAAGCGAGAGCGCTTCCGCCCGGGGAATTGACCCGAAGTACGACCGCCTTTACACCGTTGTCCTCACGGGCCTGGGCTATCTGGTCGGCCAACGTGGCACCTCCCACCGCACCGGGATAACTCTCGCCGTCCACGATTTGTCCGTCGGCATATATCAGGGCCACTTTGTTTTTGGAGACTTTACGGGCATGTACGGCCCGTGCCGCTATGTAATCGCCGAGGGAGACGGCATTGAAATCGGTATGTTCCGACACGGAAGCGGCCGAAAGTTCCTCTCCGCGGCAGAGGGCGGAGAGCATGCCCGCCATCTCGTCCCGATAGAGAACACCGTCCACGAAACCGAACCGCAAGGCATCATCCGGTTCGCGCACCGCCATCTCCTCCGCATACTGCCGGAGCTTATCGGCCGGTATGCCGCGGGACTCGGAAATATCCGCCAGCATGACATCCCACAGGGAATTGACGAGGGTGGTCATCTGCAAACGGTTGGCCGGACTCATCCGGTCGGTGATATAGGGCTCCACCGCCGACTTGAACGTACCGTGCCGGATAATTTCAACGTCTACTCCGAGTTTATCGAGCAACCCTTTATAAAACATTACATTGGCTGCAACTCCCCGCCAGTCCATGAACCCTTCCGGATGAATGAACACCCTGTCGGCGGCGGAAGAGAGCCAGTAGGCCGGCTGCGAATAAACTTCGTTGTAAGCTACAACGAACTTACCCGACTCCTTGAAACGCAGCAACTCGCTGCGCAGCTCCTCCATATTGCCGTAATTGACCGCACCCGAACCCGCTATATTGATATATATCCCCTTGATATTGGGGTCCGAAGCGGCAAGCCGGACAGCATCGGTCACCTCGAGCATCGTATTGGAAGTCTCCAACCTTCTCCTGTTCACGTCGAAAGCCCCGAACCGGTTATCCGGAGAATCGACTATCCCGGAACGAAAATCCACCACGAGGACGGCATCCGAAGGAACATACACTTGCCGCTGTCCGAAGGAGGCGGCAATCCCTCCTATAATCGAAAACAGCACGAACCACATCAGCACCGTTCCCACGAAAAACGCCAGCAAAGCGGCTCCGAAAGTCTTGAAAAAAAATTCTTCATCTTCGTTATATTTATATTTATTGCATGCAATAGGAAAGTCTACAAAATTACAAGATAATTTTCTTATACTTATCGTAATTCGATATTTTTTTATTAAGTAACAAACAACTCCGTGCCTTTGAATCTCCTTCTCATCACGAATCGGTTCTATTTGCCCCAACCGAACCGTTGCGCAAACGCATACCGGGTTTCCGCCGGACGTTTGTCTCCGGTCCGAAGCGGATGTTTCATATATTCCCGCATTGCATCTGCAAACGGGTACCGACGTGTCGTCAGACGACCGTTTTCGGCTCTCATCGAATATATTCCGTCATTTCGCTTCAAACGAACCGCTTCGCAAGCGTACACCGGACATGCACTTTCGTATCTCAGCGAATATAATTTTGTTATATTTGTATCGTTGTTACAATAAAACCGAACACCAATGACTGAATACGAAAACAGGATAAAATCGGTACTCGGCGGCATCGTGCATCCGGAAACGGGAGAAGATATCGTTTCATCGGGTATCGTCGAGCATATCACGGCCAACGGACAGGATGCAGTCATCACCCTCGCCTTCCGCAAACGGCGCGACCCGTTCGCCAACTCCATCAAACGGCAGGTAACAGCGGCAGTGACCGAAGCATTCCCCCGAATTGGCCGGCAAGATAGCCGTTACGGAAAAGGAAGAGGCTCCGGCACCGCCCGTAAAAGAGAAAGTATCCTCCACGGCTGGCATACGGCACATCCTCGCAATTGCCTCCGGCAAGGGAGGAGTCGGCAAATCGACCGTCACGGCCAACCTGGCCGTAACGCTGCGCGACATGGGTTACAGCGTCGGAATACTCGATGCGGATATCTACGGACCCTCCATGCCGAAGATGTTCGGCGTTGAAGGATATACGCCGCAGGCAATTCTCCGCGACGGACAGGAGTACATCCTGCCGGCCGAAACCGGAGGCATCAAAATCGCCTCGATAGGTTTTTTTCATCTCGCCCGACGACGCTCTTATCTGGCGCGGCCCCATGGCGACGACCGCCCTGAAGCAACTGCTCCATCAGACGCTTTGGGAAGGACTGGACTATCTGCTCATCGACCTCCCTCCCGGAACGGGGGATGTCCACCTTTCGGTAGTCGGAGAGGTAAAGGTAAACGGAGCCATCGTGGTTTCCACGCCCCAGCAGGTGGCCGTGGCCGACGTGCTGCGCGGCGTGAACATGTTCCGCGCGGAGGGCATCGACGTACCCGTACTCGGTATCATCGAAAACATGGCCTGGTTCACTCCGGCGGAACTCCCGAACAACCGGTACTACCTGTTCGGAAAGGGGGGAGCACGGAACATGGCCCGTACCGAAGGCATCGATTTTCTCGGAGATATTCCTATCGTCCAATCGGTTATGGAAGGTGGTGAGAACGGAACGCCGGCAGTATCCATCCATCCGGAAGTAAAAAATACTATCGGGAGATAGCGGACAAGATTGTCGAAAAGCTGGAAAAAACCGACCGCTGAGTGTTGAAAAGCGAGAAAGAAACTGTTCGCAAATGTTGAAAGATTCCCCCTTTTCCGGCTGGGAAATGCCGTCAATTCGTATATACGGGAATACGAAAGAAAAAAAACAAGGAAAATCTTTCATCGGCCGTTACGGAATTATCGACAGCATCTGCACACGGGCTGGCATCCGTTTTGCCGCTGTCGATATGTTGATAACATTATGAACAGCTATTGACAACTCCGCCGCTTCCCTCCGCCGGACGCATCCTCTCCTTGCGACACACAGGATAGGGGAGAAAGGCACCGACAAACGGACGGACAAGACATGATGAAGACGGAAAACGGAAAAATACCGCCCTATCTGAAAGTTACATGGCTGTTTTTCAGTAATATATATACAAAAAACTGAAAGACACATGGATAAAGCGAAGTCATGCGGACACTTTCCTACCGGGAGCAATGTTGATAATTTTTGGCAATTTGTCCGGAAAGCGGAATATAAGGAGTTATCAACATTATGAACAGGCTTTATTATTGTTATTTTCTTTTTTTAAGATTTAATTAAGGAATAAATAAAAAAATAAAAAGATGGCTGACAACACGACTCTGGCGGATAAGATAACGGCGTTGAAAAGAGAGAAGAACGCCGTGATTCTCGCTCATTACTATACGCGGCCCGAAGTGCAGCAGGTGGCGGATTTCATCGGGGATTCCCTCGCACTTTCCCAGGCCGCAGCGGCGACCGATGCGGACATCATCCTTTTTGCGGGCGTCTATTTCATGGCCGAGACGGCCAAGGTGCTGTCGCCGGGGAAAAAGGTGCTGATACCCGACCCGGCTGCCGGGTGTTCCCTGGCCGATTCTTGCAGCGCTGCGGATTTCCGCAGGTTCCGCGAACGGTATCCCGACCATAAGGTGGTGGCCTATGTCAATACCTCGGTTGAGGTGAAGGCACTGACAGATATCTGTTGTACCTCGTCCAACGCCGTGAAAATCATCCGGCGCTGGAGGGACAGAAGATACTGTTCGCCCCGGACCGCAATCTTGGGGATTACCTGAAACGGGTGACCGGCCGCGACGACATCGTGTTGTGGGACGGAGCGTGTCATGTGCATGAGAAATTCTCGCTCGAAAAGATTCTCGAACTGAAAAAGGGAACATCCGGACGCCAAGGTGCTTGCCCATCCCGAATGCAAGAAACCGGTGCTGCTGGCTGCCGATTTCGTGGGGAGTACGGCGGCTATCATTGATTACGTAGGTTCCGATGGCGGGAAGAAGTATATCATCGTAACCGAATCGGGTATCTTGTTCGAACTGCAGGAGAAGTATCCGGAAATCGATTTTATTCCGGCTCCTCCGACGGATTCCACCTGCGGATGCAACGACTGCGAATATATGAAACTCGTGACGCTCCCGAAGATATACGATGCGCTTGTGAACGAATCTCCCGAAGTCGTGATTGACGAGGAGGTGAGGCGCCGGGCCGAGGGCTCTATCCGCAACATGCTCGACATGTCGAAATAGGGCCGTCTTTTTCGTGCCGCACTGCCGGAGCGGAGGGACGTGCCGTTTTCTTCCGGGAGAAAAAGACGTTTGTGCCATGACACTGGAAACGGTAAGAAACAGGATAAGGTTTTACAGGGATTTTCCGAAGGAGGGCATCCTGTTCATTGATTTGCTGCCGCTGCTGGGCGATTCGGATATATTCGCCTGGGTAGTCCGGGAGATAGCCGCGCGTATCTCCTCTCCGAATGTGGCGGTTCCCGAGGCCCGTGGTTTTCTCTTCGCCTCGCCGCTGCTTACCGTACCCGGCGGGGTAAAAAGTCTTCTGATATTTCGCAAAAGCGGGAAATTGCCGGCCCGGGCCGATGATTTGGTGAAGATACCGATAGAGAAGGAGTATGGCGACGACAGTCTCTATTTCCGTAAATCCGATTTGAAAGCGGCACGGACGGAGGACGGTTCGGTGGAGGTGACCGTTTTTGACGATGTATTGGCTACCGGCGGGACGGCTGAGGGGATGGCTTTGGAGCTGAACAGGCTGGCTGTCGAAACGGCTGCCGGCCTGTTGCCGGTACGGGTACGGGAATTTGTCTTCCTTGCAGAGATAGCGGATATCGGGCCCGTTCCCGGCTTGAACGGATTGCTCCTGTCGAATCGTTGCTGCGTTTCTGATTGGGCGGTGCGTCCTCCCTTCCGGAACTTCCGGAGATGGGGAATGTACGGATGTTCCGGTCTTTTAGCCGGTATGTCCGGGCGGGAACCGTGCAGAAAGCCCGGGTGCTGGAGCAGGCGTAATGTTGCCGGCAGCTTGAATGGAAAGAAATACCCGAAAAAACTTCAGTTTTTTCGGGTATTTCGTATTGCCGTCGTCCGGTTTTCGTTATTCCTGCATCTTTGCCGGATGGAAGAACTCTGTTACGGCCTGTTCGAATCTCGCTACGGTCTTTTCAATGGTATCGTAGGATTTGCCTCCCGAGGCGTTCTTGTGTCCCCCTCCGTTGAAATATTTGGAAGCGAACAGGCTGACGTCCACATCTCCCCGCGAACGGAAGGAAATACGGATGAACTTGTGGGTTTCTATGAACATCGCGGACATCTGTACGGATGCAATCGAGAGTGGATAATTGACGAATCCCTCGCTGTCGCCTACTTGAAAGTCGAAACGCCTCATTTCATTCTCTTTCAATGCTATGTACGCTGCCCGTCCGTTCTCTATCATGCGCATCTTGTCGAGCAGCACATAGCCGAGCAGCCGCACTCTTCCTTCGCTGTAGGAGTTATAGACCTTCGAATTGATGTCGGGGATGTTTATTCCTTTCTCGATGAGTCCCGCAACGGCCCGGAACAGTCCCGGGGTGAGGAAACTGAAGGAGAAATTGCCGGTGTCGGTCATTATCCCGACGTAGAGCGACTCGGCCGCCTCTCGGTCGAATACGTCGAGTCCCGTCAGCCTTTCCGTTATCTGGTAGACCAGGTAGGAGGTGGAACAAGAGGTGGGGTCGGAGAATACCAATGTATATTCGTCCGCCGGCGGGTCGAGGTGATGGTCTATCAGTATCCTGACTGCTTTCCGGTTATCAATGATGTGACGGCTGAGATTTTCGAGCCGGTCTATCCGGTTGAAGTCGAGAAAGAAGATGATGTCGGCATTGTCCACCGCACCGATGGCCCGTTCGTTCTCCTCTTTGGCGATGATGACGTCCCGGATACCCGGCATCCAGGAGAGGAATCCGGGATATTTGTTTGGAACGAGGCACTGTACGTCATGGCCGAGCGAACGGAGCACTTTGGCCCAAGCGAGCGAAGAACCGATGGCGTCTCCGTCCGGATTGGTATGCGCCAGAATGGCGATGTGTTTCGGAGTTTCGGTTATGTATCCTTTCAGTATTTCGATTTTTGTTCCAAATCTTTCATACACAAACAATTCTCTGCCTTCCTCTCACGTTTTTTCCTTGTCGCCGATAGACGAAGTTACGAATTTTACCCGAAATAAAAAATTCAGCGGTTTCCTCCCTGTCCGCTATCCTGTACGGCCGGAAAGCGGAACGATGCCTGCGGGGTTCTCCGAATGTGCGTCTGATACGAATGTATCGACGGATATTTTCGTATTTTTGCCGATGGGTCCCGCCGGGTGGAGGCGGCCTGTCAAAAATATGGAAGTCATGCTCTATCCGTTAAAGTTCAAACCTATCCTGAAGTCCCAGATATGGGGGGCGACAGGCTTGTGAAGGCAGGAAAGAGACTGCCCGCAAAATTGTCCGCTGCTGCCGGAAGTATCGGCGAAAGTTGGGAGATATCCGGTGTGGAAGGAGATGTTTCGGTAGTGTCCAACGGTTTTCTCAAGTCGAACAATCTGGAGGAGATAACCGAAGTCTATATGGGCGACCTGGTCGGAGAGAAGGTGTACGATACCTACGGACTGGAGTTTCCGGTATTGGTGAAGTTCATCGACGCGCACGATGTGCTGTCGGTGCAGGTGCATCCGGATGACGGACTCGCACGGGAGAGACACGGCAGTCGCGGCAAGACCGAGATGTGGTATGTGGCGGACTGCGAACCGGGAGCTTACCTGTATGTGGGTTTCAATCGTCCGGTAACGCGCGACGAGTATTTGCGGGCGGTTTCTGAGGGTACTCTGACCGACCTGCTGATGCGTTACGAGGTTCGGAAGGGAGATGCGTATTATATTCCGGCCGGTACGGTGCATGCAATAGGACCCGGACTGCTCATCGCCGAAATACAGGAGACTTCGGATATTACCTACCGTATATCGGATTGGGGCAGGCTCGGCAGGGACGGGAAGCCGCGGCAGCTCCATACGGCGGAGGCTACCGATGCGATAGATTTCAATTACGGAAAGGAGTATTTCAGGCCGGCCGTCGCAGCGCCCGGTAGTGTGAAAGAGATAGTTTCCACTCCTTTTTTTTCACGACCAACGTGATAGAGGTGGACGGAGAGGTGAGGCGCGACTACGCCTCGCTGGACAGTTTCGTGGCGTATATATGTACCGACGGGGCGCTTCGGGCGGATACCGATGGGGGCAGCGAAAAGCTTGCGGCTCTCGAGAGCCTTTTGCTTCCGGCCGAAATAGACGAAGCGGTCCTGTCCGGAAAGGGACGCTTCTCGAAGTGTATATGGTATGATATGAACGCAGTCGGCGGTACGCACGTACCGCCGGTGGAATATTGTCGTTGGTATCGTTATGACTACGGAAGAGAGATACAGGGGCATTATCGGATGGTTTTCCGAAAATATGCCCGTCGCGGAGACCGAGCTGCATTACGGTTCCGCATATGAACTTCTGGTTGCTACCATCCTGTCGGCACAGTGTACCGACAAGCGGGTGAACATGACTACTCCGGCCCTGTTTGAACGTTTTCCTACTCCGCAGGCGATGGCCGAAGCCTCTGCGGAGGAGATATTTCCGTATATCAAGAGCATATCCTACCCGAACAACAAGGCGAAGAACCTTGCGGCGATGGCTCGGAAACTCGTGGACGATTTCGGAGGAGTGGTTCCGGACAGTGTGGAGGAGCTCCAGAAACTTCCCGGCGTGGGACGGAAGACAGCCAACGTGGTCGGTTCGGTGGTGTTTCACCGGGAGGTGATGGCAGTGGATACGCATGTTTTCCGCGTATCGCGCAGACTCGGACTGACCCGGAATGCCAAGACGCCCTTGCAGGCCGAACAGCAGCTTACGGCGCATATCCCTTCGTCGCTGTTGCCGAAGGCACACCATTGGCTGATACTCCACGGCCGTTATGTCTGTACGGCCCGCCGTCCGCAGTGCGATACCTGTGGCGTGCGCAAATGGTGCCGGAATCCGGTCGTTCCGGCGGAGAAGGCGGTTCCTGTTCCGACGGAGAAGGGGTGAACCCTCCCCTTGTCTATTCATGGAGTTTGGGCTATCTTTGTGGGAACGTATCGACAAACCATACAATTTAAACGGAACAAACCGATGAATTTCGCAGAAGAACTGAAATGGCGCGGCATGGTGCACGACATGATTCCGGGCACCGAAGAGTATCTCAAACAGGGAATGGCCACGGCCTATCTCGGCTTCGACCCTACGGCCGATTCGCTGCATATAGGCCATCTGGTGGGCGTGATGATACTGCGGCATTTCCAGCGCTGCGGCCACCGGCCCATCGTCCTCATAGGGGGAGCAACGGGCATGATAGGTGACCCTTCGGGCAAATCGCTCGAACGCAATCTGCTCGACGAGGAGACGCTCCGTCACAACCAGGAGGCCATCAGACGGCAGCTCTCCAGGCTGATAGATTTCGATTCGTCCGCCCCGAATGCCGCCGTTCTGGTCAATAATTACGACTGGATGAAGGGGATGGGGTTCCTCGAATTTATCCGTGATATAGGCAAGCACATTACCGTCAACTACATGATGGCGAAGGATTCCGTGAAAAAGCGCTTCAACGGCGAGGGCGACGGCATGTCCTTTACGGAGTTCACCTACCAGCTCGTGCAGGGTTACGACTTCATGCAGCTTTACCGTAATTACGACTGTCGGCTGCAGTTGGGCGGTTCCGACCAATGGGGCAATATCACCACCGGTGTGGAGCTCATCCGCCGCATCGAGGACGGACAGGTGTACGGCATGACCTGTCCTCTTATCAAAAAAGGCGGACGGTACGAAGTTCGGAAAGACCGAGAGCGGCAACGTATGGCTCGATGCCCGCTATACCTCTCCTTACAAGTTCTATCAGTTCTGGCTGAACGTGAGCGACGAGGATGCCAAAAGTTATATCAGGATATTTACGTTTCTTGACCGGGAGACCATCGAAGCCCTTGTTGCCGAACACGAGGCGGCACCGCATGAACGCAGGCTGCAGAAAACGCTCGCACGGGAGCTGACTTGCATGATTCACTCCCGGGAGGAGTACGACAAGGCCGTGGAGGCTTCTGCCATCCTGTTCGGGGGAGCTACCGCGGAGGCTTTGCACCGTCTCGATGAGCAAACGCTTCTGCAGGTTTTCGACGGCGTTCCGCAGTACAGGGTGAGCCGGTCGGCATTGGAGACGGGTATTTCGTTTCCGGAACTTTGCGTGGAGCGATGCCCCGTTTTTCCATCCAAAAGCGAACTTCGCAAGCTGATACAGGGGGGCGGAGTATCCATGAACAAGGAGAAGGTGGAATCGCCGGAACGTATCGTCGATACCGGCGACCTCATAGCAGGTCGGTATCTCGTACTCCAGAAGGGGAAGAAAAACTATTTCCTGATAATCGCCGAATAGGTCGGCTGAATGTGATTTAAGAGAATCCGGGACGGAATGTGTTCTTTGTCCCGGATTTTTCGTACCTTTCAAACAAAGTATGCAGTAACGAACGGATACAGTTATGGGAAGAAGGTTCATTTTTACGGCGCTGCTGCTGTCGCTCTGCACAGCCGTTTCGGCGCAGGAACAGGTATCGGAGACCCGTTCCAATCTTGAGAGACACGTGCGTACGCTCGCTTCCGACCGGATGCTCGGCCGCCGGGCGGGTACCGACCAGGGGATGCTTGCGTCGTCCTATATCGTTTTTCAGTTTGAAGAGATGGGACTTCGTCCAGGTGCCGACGACGGCGAAGGGAAATCGTTCATGCAGCGTTTCGAGCGCTATTCGGGCAGGTATGCCAATGTGGTGGGATTCATTCCCGGCAGCGACCCCGAACTGCGCGATGAATATATCGTTCTGGGGGCGCATTACGACCATTTGGGATACCGTTTACGCGGCAGGGATACCGTGATATACCACGGTGCCGACGACAATGCTTCCGGTACGGCCGTATTGATAGAGGCGGCGCGTAAACTGATGGAGCGCGAGGGCGAGCTGAAACGCACGGTCATCATCGCTGCTTTCGATGCGGAAGAGATAGGGCTTTACGGTTCCGAAGCGATGGCCGCCAATATGGACATCGACAAGGTGAAGTTCATGGCCAGCATCGATATGGTGGGTTGGCTCCGGGAGGCGGGCTGTCTCGAAATCGAGCATGCCGGTTCGCTGGCCGGCTGGCAGGAGCTCTTCGCATCCATTCCCTGCCCTGCCGGACTCCAGGTCAAACCGCTGAGCGACGGGGGGAGCCTGTTTACGGGTTCCGACCACGATTCGTTTACGGCTGAGAGCGTACCGGCGGTGTTGCTCACGACCGGTACGAAATCGCCCTACCATAAACCGGAAGATACGGCCGACAAGATAGATTACGAAGGATTGGAACTGATAACGGAGTATGTGGCGGCCATGGCGACGGAGCTGTCCGAATGCGACCGCATCGTACCGTCGGACAAATTGCTTAGGAAGCGGGAAGGTCCGCGGACGGTGGAGTTCGCCGTCAGCGGTTCGGTAGGTTCTTCGTATATGTATTACGGTAACGGGGCCGCCGTGAACGGTGCTCCGCGTTTTTCGTGGAATGCGGGAGCTTTCCTGCAGTTCAATATCAACGACGTCTTCGCCATCCGTTCGGAGGTGATTTATAACCACCGTACTTTCCGTTATCCGCGCAGAACCCGTCGGGAGAGCTGATAGTGACCGATTCGTTCCGCAAGATGGTTTCGCCGACGCTGACCGTACCCGTCAATCTGTTGCTGAAGACGGCTGTGGACAGCGATTATTATATGTACGTGGGTGTGGGCGGTTATTACTCCTATGTGTTCGATACCCGGCTGGATGGCGAACCGATACCCTACAACCGGCACGAGGGAGGTATCTCGATGACCGTGGGATGGAATATCCGTCATGTGGGGGCGGCCTTCACGGGATATTATCCCCTTTCGCGGATGTCGTCCGAAATATTCGGTAAACGCGGTTTTTCGGCCTTTTTTACGATGTATTACAAGTTCTGACGGTCGGAAGGCGGAACGTGATTAACGGTAGTTGTAGATTTATGGGGCATGATGCTGTCGAAATAGATTTCGTGATGCCGTGGGTGGACGGCAGCGACCCGGCTTGGCGGGAGGAGTTTCTGAAATACCGGGCCCTTCAGGCTCCGCAGGGAGAGCCTGCATGTGATACGGGCATGGCAGCGGGTGCGGTCGATGCTTCCGAGGAGCGTTACCGCGACTGGGATACCCTGCGTTACTGGTTTCGCGGCGTGGAACGGTTCGCGCCCTGGGTGAACCGGATACATTTCATCACTTGGGGGCATCTGCCCGCGTGGCTCGATACCGCCCATCCGAAACTGCACGTCGTCCGTCATGCCGACTACATCCCCTCCCCTTATCTGCCTACCTTCAACTCCTGCCCCATCGAACTCAACATGCACCGCATTGAGGGATTGGCGGAGCACTTCGTCTATTTTAACGACGATACGTTTCTGTGTCGGCCTGTCGGTCCTGAACGCTTTTTTCTGAACGGACTGCCGAGGGACGCCGCCCGTCTGGCCGTCATTCCCGCCGAACGGGCCGGCCATAACGTCCTCGAATGCGTGGCGGTCATCAACCGCCGCTACGACAAGCGGGAGGCCGTGCGACGGAATGCGGGCAGGTGGTTCAACAGGTGTTATTCCGTGACCGACATGCTCAAGACGCTAACGCTCATGCCGTGGAGTTTCTTCCCCGGATTCAGGGATTTCCATATGCCCCAACCTTTCCTGAAAGAGACCTTCGTGAGATTATGGAACGAGGAAGCCGGGGCACTCGATGCAACGTGCCGCAGCCGGTTCCGTACGGCCACCGACCTCTCGCAGTGGCTTGTGCGCTACGAACAGCTTGCTTCCGGCCGATTCCGGCCGGTCGGCATGGGAGATACGAAACTGGCGACGCTTTCGGAGGGAGGCATGCCGGAATTGCGGCGTGATATCCTTTCCGGGAGATATGCCATGATATGTATGAACGACAGCAACGACATCCGCGATACGGGAGGCGTCCGCCGGGCACTCACCGATATTTTCGATGCGCTGCTGCCGGAAAAATCCGCCTATGAACGTTGAATTCTCGGTCGTCGTACCGCTTTACAACAAGGAGCGCGAAGTGGGTGCGGCGCTCGACTCGGTGTTGGGACAGCGCCGGCTGCCCCGTGAAATAATCGTTGTGGACGACGGTTCGACCGACGGCGGTGCTGCGGTTGTAGGCGGTTATACATCGCCTTTGATACGTCTCGTGACCCAGAAGAATGCGGGGGTTTCGGCGGCCCGTAACCGGGGGCGGTTCTGGCACGGAGCGAGTATATTGCCTTTCTCGATGCCGACGACCGCTGGCAGCCCGGTTATCTCGAAAAGATGGCATTCCTGATAGAACAGTATCCCGATTGCGGTGCCTATGCGGCTGCGTTCGACATCGTGAGCGGCGACCGGATATACTCCAACGTACATCCGGCACAGGAGGGAATCGTTCCCGACTTTTTCCGGGAGGCGATGCGTTCCTATATTTGCCAGCCCTCGGCAACGGTCGTTCCGCGTGGCGTTTTTCAGGAGCTCGGGGGGTTTCCGGAAGGGATGAAGATAGGGGAAGACCTCTATTTCTGGATACGGCTGGCAAGCCGCTACCGGATTTGTTTCACGCCGGAAAACCTCGTCCTTTACAGTCGGACGGCTTCGAACCGCTCGGCCGGAATCTATACACCCGAACGGACGGTTTATTCGTTTGAAGATTTGTACTGTCCGCAGGAGGAGAATTCTTTCCGAAACGAGTATATCGCCCGTTGTGCCATCGGAAAGGCATTGACATTGAGTGCTAAGGGAGATACTGCGTTCGGACTGTGTACCGAGAGGTTTTTCGCCTATACGCGGATGTATCGGCGCGGGTGGTGGAAACTCCGTCTTCTGAACCGGATACCGCCGCGTCTGCGCCCTGTCCTGTATGCGTTTTACAACCGCATGGCATGGGCGCTCGCCCGGAAGGGTTTCTGATGCCGCGAAAGGGTGGAAACACCGTTCATTCGGAGGTATCCTTCGCCGCGGCCGAGAACCGATTGGAGAACCGTTTTGAAGAAATACCGGAAAAAAACTTTCTCCAGAGAGCGGCGGAGGGCACATCCCGTTATAAACGGCGGAGAATCTCTTCTGCTCGGAGAGCATGTTTTCGAGGTATTCTGATTACGGAGTTACCGGAGTGGAATCGGCGTTATTGCTGTCTCTCCGCTGTCTGTTCGCTCCGGGAAGGGAGATGAGCGAATAGCGAAAGATGCGAAAGGCCCGCAATCGCGCGGGCCCTCCCATATTCCGGTTGGGGATATCACCACTGAACAGGTTCCTGCAGTATGATGCCGTCGGCGGCATCTTCGGCGGTGAAAGTGCCGCTTTTGTACTGCACGCAGAGCATGACGAGCGGCCGGGTGCCGTTGTTGCGTACCGAGCGCTTTCCTGCCGGGGCAACCCGCACGACACTCCCTTCGGATACGGGGAAGACCTGCCCGTCCACCTGGAATTCGCCCGACCCGCTGAGGAAGAAGTAGAGTTCCTCGTGATTTCGGTGGATATGCAGGAAACCGCTTTCCGTTCCGGGCATGAACGATTGGAAAGAGAATTCGCTGCCGGTGGCTTGTACGGCTGTGCCGCCGAACACCTTTCCGGGAATTTTCACTCCGGAACCGAGTTCCATAACATAGTCGTTCAGTTCGTCTGATTTCCCTACGCTGACTGCGTTGAAGTTCGCTCCAGCCGCAATCTTTTCGATTTGTTTCATGACAGTCGTATTTTATGTTTGTGCATGTTGTTTCCGAGATGGCAAAATTAGTATGTTATAATTTATAAAACAATAAGTTACATAAACCACACTTGGTTACCTGCATGTGACCTTTGCAGACGGTCAGCGATTTTCGGCCGATAAAAATTTGCAATTCCGTGTTGTGTGTCGGACTTCGGTTCCCTGTATCGGACCGGCCGGTGGTCATCACGCGCTTCCGTGCCGGCGTGAACGTACCGAAACAATCGGCAGAACCGGCGGGTTGAAATGACAAGAAAACATCAAAAATCTTAACTTTGCACGAAACAAGCAACCATTATGGCAACGAACGACAACGGGACGGCCGGCCGGGAACGTCCCCTCAATTTTCTGGAAGAGATAATAGAAGACCATATCAACAGTGTGGACGGGAGAATTCATACCCGTTTCCCGCCGGAACCCAACGGCTACCTGCATATAGGCCATGCCAAGAGCATCTGCCTTAATTTCGGTCTTGCGGAGCGGTACGGAGGATTGTGCAACCTCCGTTTCGACGATACCAATCCCGTTAAGGAGGATGTGGAGTATGTCGATTCCATCAAGGAGGATATCCGGTGGCTCGGTTTCCGGTGGGCCGAAGAGCATTATGCCTCGGATTATTTCGAGCAGCTCTACGCATGGGCCGTACAGTTGATTAAGCAGGGATTGGCTTATGTGGACGACCAGTCGCAGGAAGAGATACGTCAGACACGCGGTACGGTGACCGTGCCCGGTACCGAAAGTCCGTGGCGCAACCGCAGTGTGGAGGAGAATCTTGACCTTTTCGCCCGCATGCGGGCCGGCGAATTCGCCGACGGAGAGAAAGTGCTCCGTGCCAAGATTGACATGGCGCACCCGAACATGCTGCTGCGCGACCCCATTATGTACCGTATCCTGCATACCGAACACCACCGTACCGGCGATAAATGGTGCATCTATCCTATGTACGACTATGCGCATGGGCAGAGCGATTCCATAGAGAAGATAACCCACTCCATCTGTACGCTGGAGTTCGACGTGCACCGTCCGCTTTACGATTGGTTCATCGAGAAACTCGGAATCTTTCCCAGCCATCAGTACGAATTCGCCCGGCTCAACCTTACCTATACGGTAATGAGCAAGCGCAAGATGTTGCAATTAGTTGAAAATAAAATAGTTAATGGATGGGATGACCCTCGTATGCCTACCATTTCCGCTATTCGGCGCAAAGGATATACCCCGGCTGCCGTGCGGGCTTTCGCCGAGCGGGTGGGTGTGGCGAAACGGGATAATGTCATCGACCTTTCACTGCTTGAGTTCTGTGTCCGGGAGGACCTGAACAAAACGGCCGAACGGCGAATGGCGGTACTCGACCCTTTGAAGGTTACCATTATTAACTATCCCGAAGGGAAGACCGAAATGTTCGAGGCTGTCAATAATCCGGAGGATGCTTCGGCGGGAACACGGCCGGTACCCTTCTCGCGCGAGATATATATCGAGCGTACTGATTTCATGGAGGAGCCGCCTAAGAAGTATTACCGTCTCGCACCCGGTACCGAAGTACGGCTGCGTTACTCCTATCTTATTAAATGCGAGGAGGTTGTTAAAGACAATGCAGGCAATGTTGTGGAGTTGAGGTGTACTTACGACCCCCAGTCGGGCAACGGTTCTTCTTCCGATGGACGCAGGGTGAAGGGGGTCATCCATTGGGTATCTGTTCCCCATGCCCGGGCAGCAGAAGTACGGCTCTACTCCAATCTCTTCACCAAGGAAGACCCTAATGATGTAGAGGAGGGTAAGACTTTTTCTCGATTATCTCAATCCGGATTCTGTTGTGGTTCGGACGGGATACATCGAACCCTCATTGGCACAGGCTGCCGTGGGCGAGAAGTTCCAGTTTGAGCGTGTCGGCTATTTCTGTGTGGACCCTGATTCCCGTCCGGAGCGGATGGTATTCAACCGTACAGTCGGATTGAAAGATACATGGGCTAAAATAGCGGATAAATAGTTTTCTTATTTTTGAAAAGGGAAGGATGCTCTGCTTATAAGGGGCATCCTTCCCTTTTAATCTTTTCGGAAGTGTTCCACGTGGAACAATAGCATCCCTGAGGGAAGTTGAATTCAGGGGTTATTCGGTTCGGAATAACAAGGATTACTCTGGACTGGAGATTTGAATCCGGGGTAGGCGGAACGTTCCACGTGGAACACCTGCCTGCCTTTTTTATCTTCCGAAGAATATAAGCAGAACGTTGATGTCTGCAGGCGATACACCCGGAATACGCGACGCCTGCCCTATCGTTTGAGGCTTGATACGGCTTAGCTTTTGACGGGCTTCGATGGTTAGCGATGTCAAAGCATTGTAGTCGAAATCCGGCCGAAGCCGAATATTCTCCAAGCGTCGCATTTTTTCCGCGATGAATCGCTCACGTTCTATATATCCCCTGTATTTTATCTGTATTTCCGCCTCCTCTACTATCTCTTCGTCGATATCGTTTTCATGAATGAAGCTATTCAGGTCGGAGAGTACGGTCGTCAATCCTTCGATACTGACACCGTTTCGCAGCAGGATGTCGTAAAGTTTACGCCCCTGTTCGAGCGGATTCGTGCCTATGGATTGCAGGTAACCGTTGATTTCCTCTTTTCCGACACTTCTTTGGCGGATAAAATCAATTAGGTGCTGTGTCAGACGATTTTTTTTCGTTCAAATGCTTCACGCCGTTCGGATGAAGCAAGTCCGAGTTCAATCGCTTTCGGAGTGAGCCTTAAATCGGCATTGTCTTGCCTAAGCAAGATGCGATATTCTGCCCTGCTGGTGAACATGCGGTAAGGTTCGTCTACGCCTTTGGTAACAAGGTCGTCTATCAGTACGCCGATGTAGGCCTCGTCTCTGGCAAGTACGAAAGGTGCTTTGTCCTGTAATTTCAGAGACGCATTGATGCCGGCCATCAGTCCCTGTGCCGCCGCTTCCTCATAGCCCGTGGTACCGTTTATCTGTCCTGCGAAATAGAGATTGTCCACCCTTTTCGTTTCGAGTGTATGCTTCAGTTGCGTAGGCGGAAAGTAGTCGTATTCTATCGCATATCCCGGTCGATAGATATGAACCTTTTCGAATCCCCGTACTTTGGAGAGCGCTTTGATTTGAACATCCAGCGGCAGCGACGAAGAGAAGCCGTTCAGGTAGTATTCGTTCGTTTCCCTGCCCTCGGGTTCGAGAAAAGCTGGTGCGAATCCTTGTCGGCGAAGGTACGCAGTTTGTCTTCGATACTGGGACAATAACGCGGCCCTATCCCCTGAATTGTACCGTTGAAGAGCGGCGAATCCGCGAACCCTTCCCGCAGAATATCGTGAACTTCGGCGGTCGTATGTACGAGATAGCAGGGAATCTGGTTGATGACGCTTTTGCTGGAGGGCAAGAAAGAGAATTTTGCGGGTTTTTCATCGCCGTATTGGGGTTCCAGTGCGGTAAAATCCACGCTGCGCCCATCTATTCGGGCCGGAGTGCCGGTCTTCATCCGGCCCGCCTCGAAACCGAGGCTGCACAAATATTCGGTAAGTCCGTACGATACGCCGTCGCCTGCCCTGCCTCCCGGAGCGCTGGCCCGTCCGGTATGCATCAGCCCGTTCAGGAAAGTACCGTTGGTGAGGATGACTGCGCGGGCTTTGAAAAGGACGCCCATAACGGTATGCACTCCTGTAATAATGTATTGATTTTCTGATAATTCACTGTCTGAATCCGTCCGTTTCTCCACCGTGAGCCTGTCTACGGTATCCTGCCAGATGCGGAGGTTTTCGGTATTCTCCAGTACCTGACGCCAGGACTCCGAGAAACGGGCTTTGTCGCATTGGGCACGGGGACTCCACATGGCACTTCCTTTCGAGCGGTTCAACATCCTGAATTGGATGGCAGTCCGGTCGGTGATAATGCCCATGTGTCCGCCGAGAGCATCTATCTCTCTTACTATCTGTCCTTTAGCTACTCCGCCTACGGCGGGATTGCACGACATGTTGGCGAATTTGCCCATGTCCATGGTGATGAGCAGGGTTTGTGCTCCGAGTTTTGCAGCGGCTGCAGCGGCTTCGCATCCAGCGTGCCCGCCGCCTACCACGATGATGTCGTATTCGTAAGTCATCTTCTTTCTTGCCCTTGCCGAGGGCGGTCTGTCCGTTGAAATTGTGCGTCGTTTGCGTTCAGCTGGCCGTGCGGTGTGCGCTGGTTCCTTCTCTCCCCCTGCCCGTTTGTTGTGAGTCTTTCTGCGGAAAAGATGCAGGGGTTGCCGGAGGCACACTCTCCCTGGACCCGTAAAAGGGCTTTTCCCGTTGGAAAGACGGGTCGGCGGGTACTCGTTCGGCGATGGATGGAGTGCGCCTGAAAGGGCGGAAAAAGGCCCTTGCCGTGCCTGTGGTACTTCTTGCCTTTCGGAGGCCTTTCCCTTACCGGGCCGGCAGTACGAACGGAGGATAATCTCCGTTTGCCTGACGGTATGCGGCCAGGCTGCGGTCCTCCAATGCACGCATGGCCCGCTCCTCCTCCGGGGTTTTGTCGCCATGGCCGCAGAGGTGCAGTACGCCGTGTATGATGACCCGCATCATCTCCTCCTGCGGCTGCGTCCCGATGGTTTCCGCATTGGAACGTACCGTGTAAGGGTCGATAAAGATGTCTCCGCTGATATTTCGCGTACCGTTCAGGTCGCTGTAATCGAACGTGATGACATCCGTATGGTAGTCGTGGCCGAGATACTGCCTGTTGATTCCGATGTGATACTCCGGTGAACAGAAGATATAGGCGATGTCGCCGGGGCTGTACCCTTTCGGCGGTTATCACCTCTTTTATCCAAGCCGTTATCCTGCGCCTGCCCTGCGGCAGGAATGTGCACTCTTCCGTGTGGAAACTGACAGCCATTGTTTTGGTAAGTTTGTTAAAGTCCGTTGCGGAATACCGCCATTATCTTCTCAGCCGTATTGTCTGCCGTGGTGCGTGTCCGGGCCTGTTTCCGCTCCGGCCCTGCCCTTTGGGAGACGCCGCATCCGGAACCGCCGTTATCTCGACAGCCACTTTTCCGGATTGAGGAACGTCGTACCCTTCCACAATTCGAAATGCAGGTACCAGTCGTCGTTGTTCGCGGTCGAGGGGAGGTTGCCTATCACCTGGTTCCGTCCGACCGCGTCGTTGGCCTTCACGCTGACCGATTCAAGGTTGGAATAGACCGTATAATAATTTCCGTGATTGACCATCACGCAGTTGTTCAATCCTTTGATGAAGACCACCCTGCTCACGGTTCCTTCGAAAATACACCGCACGGGGGCTCCCTTCTCCCCCTGCGATATTGACTCCTTTGTTGTCTATCGTCAAGCCGCGCTGCGTGGGGGTGCGGATGCTTGCCGAAACGGTCGATGATTACGCCGTCGCTTACCGGATAGGGGAATTTGCCCTCGTTCTGTTCGAAGTTGTTGCTGAGTTCCACCCTCACCCGCTCCTCTGCGGCGGTACGTTTGGTTCCCGCATTGCGGCGGGCCTCCTCTGCGACGAGCCGCTGAAGCTGCTTCTGGGCATTCTGCTTTTCGCGCTCCTTCTGGCGTATCCGGTCGGCCACCTTGCGTTCGTCGGCGGCCAGCCGCGAACTGTTCTTCTTGTAGGTCTGTTCGTCGGCCCGAAGGGTTTGGAGCTCCTTGTCGCGGTTGCTGCGCGAGGTTTCGAGCTGCGCCAACTGGGCATCCAGCCTTTTTACCTCGTCCTGCAACACCGCCGAGAGCGAATCCAGCTCTGAGGCTTTCGCCTCCCGCATCCGGTTGTAGCGCTTCATGTAGTTTATCCGTAGCGTCATCTCCCCGAAGTCGCGCGAGGCGAAGAGAAAAGCCATCGAGTTGTTCAGCAGGTAGTTCTTGTATGCGGCGTATATCATGTCGGCATACTCCTTTTTGAGTACCTCGATGCGCCGGTTCGTTTCCGTTATCTCCTTGTTCTTGGCCGCAATGTCGCGTTCGCAGATGGCGATTTGCTGGTTGAGCGAGGATACGATGCTCTGGCGGTTCGAGATGCGGGATACTATCAGTTTCAGTTCGTTCTGCGTGACGGCCCGTTCGCCCTTTATCTTGCTCAGAAGCGCTTCGTTGCGTCTTATCTCCTCCTCTGCGCGGGCTATCTGTTCATTCAGTGCCTGTATCGAGGACTGCACTCCCTGTGCCCGCAGTCCCGCCGGGACGAGGCAGAGGAGCGAAATCAGTATCAGTAAGGTCCGTTTCATCTATTCCTGTTTCTTTTCCAACCGTTGCCGGATAATCTCCGCATCGTACCCCTTGTCGAGGGCGCGTTTCCAGTAGACTTCCGCCATGAATGCGTCGCCCAACGCATAGAGTATCTCCGCATAATGGAACAGCAGTACCGGACTGCCGGTCATATCGAACGATACGGCCTGCTGCATGACGGTGCGGGCCTCGTCGTATCTTCCGAGCAGATAGAGTATCCACCCTTCCGTGTCGAGGAACGTGGCATTGCCCGGAGTGAGCCCGTTGGCACGGCGGCTCATGTCGAGCGCCTTTTCCAGTTCCCTCCCCTCTTCGCTGAGGTAGTAGGCATAGTTGTTCAGTACGCCGGCATTGTCCGCGTCGAGCCGGAGCGCCTTTTTCGTATTGCGTATAGGCTTTACGCGAGTTGCCGAGTTCGTGGTATGCGTCGCCGAGTATTCCTGCCGCTACGCTCCGCGTGGAGTCATCCTTCGCTGCACGGTAAGCCTCCCGGAAGGTACGCACTGCGCCCGCGGCATCGTTCGTGCCGAGGCGGGCGTAGCCTTTGCCGAGCAGGATATCCATATTGTCGGGAAAGCGTGCGAGCGCCATGTCGGAGTATTTCGTTACGGAGTCGGGGCGGTTCAGGAAGGTTTCTATCCCGATGACCTGGTTATAGGCTTCCAGTATGTCGGGTTTCATGCCGATGAACGACTTGTAGAGTCCGAGCGCCTGTTCTATCTCCCCGCCCCGTATCAGGTGCGTGGCATACAGGTCCACCACGTTGTAATCGTCCGGTTACTTGGCGATGAGCGTCAATATGAGGGAGTTGATGGCGAAGTAGTTGCGCCGGTAGAACTCCAGGTCGGAGGTGATGTCTTCGAAGATTCTTTTCTTCCCCCTCCAGCGGCATGCCGTTGTTTTCGAAAATCAGTTTCAGCGTGGCGAGGTAGTTCCCCGCGTCGTTGGATTTACGGTAGAAATCGGCCAGCGAAGAGAGGGTTTCCATGTTCCCCGAATCGAGCCGCATGGCCTCCGCATAGTTGGCCAGCGCCAGCGAGTCCTTGCCCATCGCGCTGTATATGTCGCCGAGGATACGGTAATTGCCGTCGTCGTAGGGATAGTCGCCGGCCAGCTTTTTCGCCTCCTCCACGGCCTTGTCATAGAGCCTTAGCCGTATCAGTATCTCGCGTTTGTAGGTGGAGAGCTCTTCGAGACGTCCCAACCGCATCTCTGCGGTGTCGAGGATGGCTATCGCCGTAAAGGGTTGCCCCTTGTAGTCGTAAAGGGCTGCCAGCAGCCGGTAGTTGAGCGGATTGTGCGGGTCGTCGCGCATCAGGCGGGTGTAGATGCCCATCGCCTCGTCGTACTTTTCGGACATCACCAATGCCCGTCCCAACTGGTTCTGATAGGCAAGGTTGGCCGTGTCGAGCGCATTGGCCGTTTGGCTGTAGGCCACGGCCCGCTGTGGGTCGGTTTCGAGCAGTATTTCGGCTATTTCGTAGTAGGCCGGGGCGTAGGAGGAGTCCGCCTGTATGGCGCGGCCGAAGCAGGCGATGCCCGCCTGCATGTCGCCCTTCACGGTATGGGCCTTGATGCCTTCGGCATGGTAGTAATAGGGTGCGTTGCGGCCGGCGAAATCTCCTTCGGCCGCCGCCTGCGACGTGCCGTGCGTGGTCACCGTACAGGATATGAATCCTGCCGCCGCGATGCCTGCTGCTATCATCCTGATGTTTTTCATGCCGTTTCCAAATGATGCGTGCGGAGCGGAACGCCGCCTTCCCGCTTCTTGCCGGACGGTTTTCGTGCCGCCGGAAGCGGGTATCAAATCACCGTGCCGAATTGGCGCAGGAACCGGATGTCGTTCTCGAAGTAGAGACGGAGGTCCTTGACGCCGTATTTCAGCATCGAGCAGCGCTCTACTCCCATTCCGAACGCGAACCCGCTGTATTTATTGCTGTCTATGCCGCATGCTTCGAGTACGTTCGGGTCCACCATGCCGCATCCCATGATTTCGAGCCATCCGGTATGTTTGCAGACGTTGCACCCCTTCCCGCCGCAGAGGTTGCAGGAGATGTCCATCTCCGCCGAGGGCTCCGTGAAGGGGAAGTAGGAGGGTCTCAAACGTATTTTCGTCTCCGGGCCGAAGAACTCCTGCACGAAGTAGAGAAGCGACTGTTTCATGTCGGCGAAGGAGACCCCTTCGTCGATATAGAGTCCCTCTATCTGGTGGAAAATGCAGTGCGCACGGTAGGAGATGGCTTCGTTGCGGAAGACCCTGCCGGGGCATACTACCCGGATAGGCGGTTTCTGCGTCTCCATGGTGCGTACCTGAATGGAGCTGGTGTGGGTACGGAGCAGGATGTCGGGGTCTTTTTCGATGAAGAACGTATCCTGCATGTCGCGTGCCGGATGTTCCGGCGGGAAGTTCAGGGCCGAGAATACGTGCCAGTCGTCCTCTATCTCCGGGCCTTCGGCTATGACATAACCGAGCCGTTCGAATATACCGCATATCTCGTTCCTTACCAGCGATATGGGGTGCCGGCTGCCGAGCGGCTGCGCGGTGCCGGGGCGCGTCATGTCGTCCAGTGTGGCCGAGGGAGTCCCGGCTGCATGCGCTTCGAGTTCGCTTTTCAGTTCGTTGATGCGTTCCTGTGCGCGGTTCTTGAGTCCGTTGAGGCGCTGGCCCAGTTCGCGTTTCAGTTCCGGGGCGACGGTTTTGAATTCGTCCATCAGTTCGTTGAGCTCACCCTTGCGGCCCAATACCTTGATTCTGAACTCTTCCAGCTCCGCAGCGGTACCGGGGTGGAACTCCTCTACCCTTTTCAGCAGTCGTTCTATCCTGTCGGTCATATCCTTCGTATTGTTTCGGTTCTCCTGAATGATACATTACAATAACTTGCAAAGTTAAGGATTTTTGCGGTTACTTTACAAACCGTTGCCGGATAACGGCGTTAAAAGTCGTCTGGTACCGGGAAAGTTTTTTCATGCCGCGTAAATTGTATATCTTTCGTCTCCGTATTGCATTGCATTCCGGATAAAGATATTTCGAGATATGGCTGAATTCATCGTGCAGGGCGGAAACCGCCTGAAGGGAGAGATAGTACCGCAGGGGGCCAAGAACGAAGCCCTCCAGATAATTTGTGCCACGCTCCTTACCCCCGAACGGGTGACGCTGCACAACGTTCCGGAGATAGTGGATATTCTGCAGCTCATGGATATGCTGCGTGCCATGGGGGTCGAGGTGGAGAAGACGGGGCCGCAGAGCTACGCGTTCCGTGCCCGCGACATCGACCTCGATTATATCCGTTCGGAGGATTACCGCCGTCGAGGCGCCCGGCTGCGCGGTTCGGTCATGGTCATCGGGCCCCTGCTGGCCCGTTTCGGCATCGCCTATCTGCCCAAACCGGGCGGCGACAAGATAGGGCGCCGGAGGCTGGATACCCACCTGATAGGGTTTCAGAAACTCGGTGCGAAGTTCGATTACGATTTCGACAACAACTATTTCGCCCTCCGCTCGGACGGTCTGCGCGGAACCTACATGCTGTTGGACGAGGCTTCGGTGACGGGTACGGCCAACATCGTCATGGCCGCCGTCATGGCCAGGGGGGACGACGACGATCTACAACGCTGCCTGCGAGCCCTACGTGCAGCAGTTGTGCCGGATGCTCGTTCGCATGGGAGCCGACATCCGCGGTATCGGTTCCAACCTGCTGACCATCCGCGGTGTGGAACGTCTCGGAGGAACGGAGCACACCATGCTGCCGGACATGATAGAGATAGGCAGCTTCATCGGCATGGCGGCCATGACGCAGTCGGAGATAACGATTAAGGAGGTCTCTTTCGGCGACCTGGGCATCATTCCCGCACAGTTCGCCCGCATGGGGAATCCATTTCGAGCAGCGCGGAGACGATATCTATATTCCCAGTCAGGAGCACTACGAGATAGAAACGTTCCTCGACGGTTCGATAATGACCATTGCCGACGCGCCGTGGCCGGGACTGACGCCCGACCTGCTGTCGATCTTTCTGGTGGTGGCCACGCAGGCCAAGGGCTCGGTGCTCATCCACCAGAAGATGTTCGAGAGTCGCCTGTTCTTCGTCGACAAGCTCATCGACATGGGGGCGCAGGTGATCCTGTGCGACCCGCACCGTGCGACGGTCATCGGGCACAACCACGAACGCCGCCTGCGCGGTACGATGATGACTTCGCCCGACATCCGTGCCGGGGTAGCGCTCCTTATCGCCGCCCTGAGTGCGGAGGGGCGCAGCGTCATCCAGAATGTGGAGCAGATTGACCGCGGTTATCAGAACATCGATGCGCGCCTCAACGCGCTCGGCGCCAATATCGTTCGGGCCGAATAGCCCGTTGACCGGCCGGCCGGAATGCGGCTGCGGGATACCGTGCATCGGAGGGAAGGATTCCCTGCCGTGTACGGTTTTTTCGTATGCCTGCCATGGAGAGAAGCGGCAGGTGTTGGTCGTTTCTGCAAAAAATTTCGTTTCCGTGCAACAAAACGGAACCTTCAGGCATCATATATATGAAAGCCGCTCCGGCAGGGGAGGCCGGATTTATCGACAAGGATGTTTCCGGAGACTCTGCGGGGCGGGCGACGGGCAAAGAGATTCCCGGGAGAACCGCTGTGGTCCGATGGCCTGAATCAGCCGTTGTCCCTTTCCCAAATATCCAACTCGCCGATTTCGGCCAGATGAAAAAAATCCGTGCCAGTTCCCCTATTACCGGCGAAACGAGCTCAATCACATCGGAGATTGAGCTCTCTTTTGTCTTGTCCCCCTTCATGCGGTAGAGCATGGCGGCGTAGAGCGTCCGGAAAGCGAGTTCCGTATCGGATATCTCCTGCCGTCCGATGAGCTGCCGCAGACGCGGCAGTTCGGGCTGCAGACGGGCATACAGTTCGCGGTAATGCTCTCCGGCTGGAGCCTGGAGCAGCTGTTCGTGCAGATTGTTCAGGTCGCCTATGAGATGCAGGGTGTGGTCGAGATGGCCCGTCTTTTCCTTTCCCTCTTCGCGTAGCAGCGACCCCACGTCCATGTACCACATGAGCAGGTTGTTCTGTCTCTCCTCATCCCCGGGTATCTGCGGGGCCACCAGTTGCGACCAGATGGCTTCGGGGCTGAACCAGGAGCGCCCGGAGCAGGTCTTCCAACTGCCACAGGTAGAGGATATATTCCGCGATATTCTCCTTTCGTTTCGCTTGTGCTATGTACATTTTCCTTGTTTGAACGGTTTATGTCCCCCGGGCATCCGTTTCCGGAAGGCGGTTTCCGGGCCGCTCTCTTTCCGGCTGTTCAGAGCGGTACCGAGAAGCCGCATGTTACGAATACTTTCTTGTCGCGCGGTTTGTAGACGCCTACCGTAAGCGTGCAGGTCGATTCCGCTGGCATGCGGAACGGGGCGATGTCGAGGCTGACGGCTCCCCGAACGTATAAATGTGGCGCGGTACGCCGCGTTTTTGCAGACCGTTGCCCGCGGTTCCCGTGAGGTCGATGAAATATTCCGGTTCCAGATAGCGTGCGTATTGGAACGACAGGTCGAGCGAGATGCGTTTCAGGAAAAAAAGACGCCGCTCACTCCCCAGTCCGGATAGGCTACGGGGAAGAGGTAGTCGGCCGAGGCGGCGAAGTAGCTCGTCGTGGCTATCTGGTCATATCCGCGGGGCTGGAAATCGATGACGTTTATCATGGGGAAGACGTCGGTAGTCCGCTGGTAGGCTGCGGCGAGCGTCAGGCCGTGGTGAAGAAAGAGACCGGGGGTGTAGACGCGTCCGTACACGCTCCATGCGGTGGCGAACAGCTTGCTGAACGGATTGCTGACCGTGCTGGCACGGAGCGTATAACCCCAGCGCGGCTGCAGGTCGAGGCGGGCCTTGCGGACGTATTCGTTGTACTGTACGGAGGCGAGTACGAGCGATGCCCGGTTCGACTGCCCTTCGGGGGTTATGACTTCCGTATTGTCGAGGTTGAATTGCAGCGTCGGCACCAGCGAGCGTATCCGGTAGCCCGACGAGAGCAGCAGCGGCAAGTAGGCCCTGACCGAGAGGTCGAAGCTGTTGCCCTTGTAGTAGCTCGTATAGAAGGGACTGCTGGCCGTATTGATGGTTTGGTGGGGATGGTCGCTCCACAGGGCCGTCACTTCGATTTTGGGTGCCCAGCCGTAGTAGGCGAACCGTCCCCCTGACCGTGGAGTGGCCGTCGAGCGTATAGCCGTATCCGAGGCTCGCTTCCGTCGTACCGAGCAGGTTCTGTGAGATGAGCGTCGCGCCGAACTGGGCATCCAGCGTGGAGTTCTCCATCAGCCGGTCGGGCGAGTAGTAGAGCGGCGCCCAACTGTGCAGGTTGAAGAGGTGTCCCGCTTTGGAGTAGCGTTCGGCCGGATATTTCTCCATCGAGGCATTCAGCTCTTCCTCCGTGAAGACCACGTCGTCCACGACCGGAACGTCCCACGGTTTCAGGGGGGCATTCACCACGTTCCGGGGAACGGGCGTCCATTCCACCTCCTCCCAGTACTCCACCTCCTGCAGGGCCGTTTTGTAGCCGTCCCTTTCGTAGGTCGTGAGTGCCACGAATTCGCCGCCCGGCGAAGGAGAGGGGGCGAAAGAACCGTAACGCGATTCGGAGATGCGGTACTGCCGCCCGGTGGAGAGGTCTATCGTGTGGGCTTCGTCCTTGCCGGAGTAGATGGAGTTGAAGTAGAGCATTCCGTCGCCGGCGCTCAGGTTATTGACCGTTACGTAAGCGGGGAGGTGACGGGGAACCGCCGTCCTTTCAGGCCGGAAAAGTCGACTCCTCCGATGGACATGCCGTCATCGGAGAGTGCGATGTAGTAGAAACACTGCGTCAGGTCGTCCCATGCCAGGCCGTGCAGCGATACCGACTCGTCGAAGTGGGTACGCAGCGTACCGCGCTCGCGGGAGTGCAGTTCGACGGAGTAGTGGCCGTCGTAGTGGTAACGAACGAAGGCCAGGTCGCCGTCATCGGTCAGTACCGGATAGAGGACGCCGTCGCCGAACGAAGCCTCCTGTCGGTAGCGGTCGTCCCCGTACTGCATGACGCAGAGACGCGAATCGACTTTCTGTTCCCATACGGTGCTCTGCCGGTATTCCGTCCATACTACGGTGCCGTTGCGGAAGACGGGACGCGTGCTGACCGGCCCCGTGTAGCATACGGTGCGTTCCTGTCCTGAGTGCAGGTCTATTTCCACGAACCGCGATGCCCGGTCGTAATCCTCTTTCAGGACGAGCAGCGTGGAGTCGTTGACGTAGAGGGGATGGGAGTAGGTGGTGTAGATTTTCACCGGCGGCGATACCACGCGCGGACTGTTGCCCGTGTCGGGCAGCGAGTCCCACAGTTCGTTGAGGGAGGAAAAGGTCTCCCGGAAGAGCTGCCGCGTGGAGGTGCCGTAATATTTGTTCAGCGCGAGCTGCGTGGTGAAGATGAGTATCGGGTAGTCGGAGGTGTAGCGCGTGATGCTCGCTCCGATGTATTCGTCGTATCGCCTGTCGGCATAGGAAACGAGTTGGAATCCGAGTTCGTAATGGCTCGGTACGTAATCCTTGTAGGAACCGCAGAACCATTTGTCGGGATTCCGGCTGCGCAGTATTTCGTCGCCCAGCGCACGGTAGTGCATGGTGAACGACGGCTGCAGCCCTCTCCCGAAGGAGGACATCTGCGTTTCGGCCATCACCGCATCGCCTTCGATGAACCAGAAAGGCAGGAGTCCCGTGGCGAGCAGCGGTGCCTGCTGTCCGAACAGATAGCCGAAGACCTTCACCGTCGAACGGTTGACGTTGCCGAACTGAACCATGTGGCGGTACTCGTGCGTGGCGAGCTGTTTGAGCCATGGTTCGGAGTAGGTGTCTATGGCGGGTATCCCTCCCATCTCTATTCGCCGGGGGGCCATCATGGCGAGACCGTTGGAGAAGAAGTTCTCCGTGGTCATCATGACGGGTGTTTTGAGCGGAGGCAGGGGATATCCGTAGCTGATGCGGCTCCGGACGGTGTCCATGTAGAAGAGCGTGCGGTGGGCCTGTTTCCCGAATCCGTCCGGAAAGACCACCTGCAGCGAATCGTTGCCGATGGATTTCCACCGCAGCGAAGCGGGCGACTGCCCCGTGTTGTAGTATTGGGCCCGTGCCTGCGGACGGCTGCCAGCAGCCAGAGGGCGGTGAGCAGTATGGCGGTTTTTTTCATTGTCCCCCTGCTTTTTTTGCCTTGTATCCCGCTTTGGTGAGTATCTCCGTCACACGGTCGCGGAAATCGCCCTGTATGATGATTTCGCCCTCTTTGGCCGAACCGCCCACCCCGCACCTGTTTTTCAGCATGCTCGCTAGAGCCCGGAGGTCTTCCTCGCTTCCCCGGAAGCCGCGTACCAGCGTCACCTGTTTGCCGGCCCGCGATTTTCGGTCGAGCCATACGCGCAGTTCCTGCTGCTGCGGCGGAAGCGTCGGAATGTTTTCCGGCGCTTCGGTTTCGTATTCGAAGTCCGGATTCGTGGAGTAGACCACGTTCAGCCTCGATTTCCAGTCGTTGTCTGCCATCGCTTGTCTGTTTAGTGCAAATATAGGAAAATATATTCGACGAAACCCGAAAGGAGGTAAGACGGTAGTCCGATATCCGTACAGAAGGTGTCGTGCCGGAACGGCTTGCGCAAGGATGTCGATATATATGATTAAATATTTGTATTGTTGGTAATTATTTCGTATGTTTGAAATAACTACACTGTTGCCTTGTGTTTGTTTGAATTTATTAACCAATCGGATGTTATGAAAAATGTTTCTGCACACTCCCTCACCGTCTTGAAGCCAGAGGGCGAAATTTTCTGTGACGGCGTTTGAACAAGCCGCAGTTAATGCTGCTTCAATAATCTTTAACCTATTAAAATTCTATTATGAAACTAAGATTACTTTCTTTATTATGTGTACCGCTGCTGTTTGCAGGCTGTGAATCTCCGGCCGGGGTAGCCCATTATCGTTATGGCAACCTGACGGACAGAATCATTCAGGTAGAAGCGCCAGATGCAGATGATTATTGGAATCTGTGCACGTTCGAGCTTGCTCCGGGGAGGAATATGAACTCACATACGTTCATGCCAGAAGTGTAATACTTTCTCCGTTTGGTTCTAGTAAATATGTCAAGATTTCCGACGGAGAACGGGAAGTCACTTTTTGT
>VOFF01000111.1_pt1 | contig 55965 bp, 66 predicted proteins | sample 5384061 | NCBI WGS metagenome assembly VOFF01 (sample SAMN12384725, study PRJNA508395) | human gut metagenome | isolation source: healthy gut E | host: Homo sapiens | reverse complement strand
TCAAAACAGCTTCTAGAAAACCCGTAAATATGAATAGACGAACCCCGTACTACGACCGATGGCCGCCCGGGAATTTTCGGATTCATAGCTCGTCCTCGAAAGCTATTGAACTATATTGCATGGCAGGTCTTCTGACTCGTCTCCGCAGTAAACGCCTTCCCAATCGGCACGAGGCCTTTCCAGTGGCATAGGTATGTGTTTTACGCTTTTTATGAGACATACAGCAACGGGACTGTTCAGGATTCTCACCTGATTCCCTTTTAATCATTCCCCCGTATGCGATGAGGGAGATGAACCGATGCGGTTGCAAAGTTAGGAATATTTTTTGTAATTGTGTTCAAAAACACGTAGTTTTGTATGGAACTTCAGAGGAGTGCCAAGTTTATAAATCTCGAAACAGGCAAAACAATCCCTTTTTTGGGGAATTCTCCAATGGATTCTTTTGTATCTTTGCTCTGGTTTGTTTAACCTATAATTAAAGAATAGAATGGCAAGTATGAAAACATGGACTCACTGCTTGTGGAGTTGGTTATGTGTAGGGATGATGGGGGCTGTTCCGGCGGAAGTTTCCGGAGCTTTGTCGAAGACGGACGGACAAAAATGGAATATGGCTTTGGGGGCGGAAGTGTCTTCGGGGTCTTGTTATGGTGCCGGATATGAGCCAGGACATGTGGCGGACGGTGATTTCGGTACGCGTTGGGCATCAGCCGGACTGTCGGGAACGGTATGGCTTACCTTGGATTTGAAAGGGGAGAGGACTTTCAACTGTATTGATGTCTATGAGACTGAAGGCTACAAAGGGGCGCATAGAGGAGATCGTGGTTTCTGTGTCCCGTGACGGAATTGATTGGAAACGTTGGCAACACCGCAGGCCGGGAGATGCACGGACTGTGTTGACGGGCAACAACGTGACGGCACGCTATGTGCAGGTCTCTTTTCCTGGAGTGTAGTCCGGAGGGCATCAATGTGGACGAAATCGGTATCTATGACGACCCGCAAGCTGTGGCTACGCCCGAACCGGCGGCGTGGAGGAAGGATGCTCCCGGTTGGATTCGTCAGCAGCCTTCCCGTGAGGCCAATGTGTACCAACGTCGCAAGGCTCATCTGAAATACGGCATGTTTATCCATTACGGGATGAATACCTTCTTGGGGCAGGAATGGACGGACGGTTCCTCTCCGGCTTCGGCCTATCATCCGGACTTGTCCACGCTCAATCCCGAGGAATGGGTCAAGGCGGCCTACGAAGGAGGGATGAATTTCATTGTTCTGGTCACCAAGCACCATGACGGCTTTGCCCTGTGGAACACTGCTGTGGGTACCTATAACATCAACCATACCGGACGCAAGGGCGACCGTCGCGACATTGTGAAAGAAGTGGCCGATGCCTGTCGCAAGTACGGCATCAAGTTAGGATTGTATTATTCGGCATGGGATCGGAATTGGGATAGGAACCACACGCAGGCTTCCACGGGGCTGGACCGCGTGCAGTTGGCGCAGGAATACAATGATTTCGCTTTGGCGCAAATCACCGAGTTGATGGACGGGCGTTACGGCGAGATTTCGGAGTTCTGGATAGACGGTGCATGGGTGAAAGAGCAACGGTGCATGGGAGTTTGCACGGATGTATGACACAGTGAAGCGTTTGCAGCCTTCTTGTCAGATGGCAGTCAACACTTGTATTCGTTGCGGACGTACCCCGGATCAATACCAAGGCGGAGAAGAAATCTATTATTTCCCTTCCGACTTTCGTTTGCACGACCCGATGTTTACTCGGCGCGGTGCGGATGCCGACCCGAAAGTCTACCGTCGTGAGGAACAGGACTATTATTTGCCTTTCGAAGCCACGGTCTGTATGAACAACAGTTGGTTTTGGTCTGAAAAGAATAATGCGGAGAGTGTCATGTCGGCCGATAAAATCAAGGCGGCATACGAACACATGGTGGAACAGGGTAATACCTTGGTGGTCAACCTGGCTCCCGGCAAGGACGGTTTGTTGAAAGACTACGACGTGGAAGCGTTGTATGAGGGGGCGCGTGCGTTGGGCATTGCCCGTGGCGATGCCCGTTTGAACCGTGGCAAGGAAGAGAGGGCTGTGCGCATAGATTATGTGACCGCAAAAGGCTACGTGGCTTATCCCACTCGTTATTTATACGGGAAGAAAGGGGAAAGTTTTACCGCCAAGGCCGAAGACTTGTCGCAAGACGGTTATCGTTTCGTCGGGCAGAGAGAAGTCGTGAGCGGTCGTTTCGGCAAGGCAAAGCGAATAGAGTTCGTGTATGAGGATGTGGCCGGAATCCCTGCAAGTGATAAGTCGCATAGTACGCTTTCAGGGGCACATTCATGTAGTATGAATGAGGAGAAATGAAAAAAAGTGTTTTTTGTTGTGCTTGCAACATTGTGGTTGTTTGCATGTAAAAAAGAAGACGGTAAAAAGGTAGAGTTTCATGCTCTGCCTTTCAGTTCTATAGTGTCGGATACGTTGGAAATAGATTCGGTGCGCATGAATACCTTTTTTTTCTAACCCGACTTCTCTTTTTTACTATAGATGATTCGTTGATTCTCGTTTTTGATGATAATAGAAGTGACAAACTTTGCCATTTTATTCATACGAAAGGGTATGTAGTTAAAAGTTTTGGTGAATGGGGACGGGCGCGCGGAGAATTTATCTTGCCGCAAGGATTGTCCCTTGTCTAAGGATAAGGAGGCTTGTTGCGTGTACGATTACAATACGCAATATACTGTTTGCTTTTCCGTAAAAGAGGCATTGGGTGGAGGCAATCCTGTTCAAGATGTGATAAGAATGGAAGAAGTGGAAAGCGAACGCCCCGTGGAGCATCGCTTCTATCAAGTCTTGGCTTTATCAGACAACCGTTTCCTTGGATTTGGTAACCATTTTGGGAATAGGATTCAAATCTTTAATCAATCAAAGGTGCTTGCCACATATTCGGATTTCCCGGTTTTGGACGAAAAAGAAGAGAACAACAGGTCGCTTTGGGGGGTAATTTGGCGTCTTTTGGTGTATCTCCTGACGAAAAACATATTGTCATAACCACCGGGATAGGGGCGGCCTTTGAGATATTGTCTTTGAGCGGAGAAAAAAATAAGCCATAAGTTGGTGAAAGGCTTCTATGCTCCGAAATATTCTATTGCCCAAGGGGCAGTCCCGGTTTGTGTCATCGTATGTCCGGAGACAGTAGTCGGATTTAATGCCCTGCATGTGGCAGATGATTGTTTTATGCCGTGTTAGCCGGGCCGGAAGAGCGGTACAATGAAATCTTGAAATTTGAATTTGACGGGGAATGCGTGCATAGATATTGCCTTCCGACGGATATTGTCAATATACATTGTATGACTGTCGATAAAGGATGGCTTTGGGCTTTTGTGGAAAATAAGGATGGGGAAATAAAACTGATAAAGGCAGGGATATGAAAATGCAACAGCCCCGTTTAAGGTGACAAGGTTCACAATTTGCTAATTCAAAGCATGAAATAAAAAGTCCTTCTGTCATTTTGTTAATTTTACGCCTTGCGAGAATCCTTCGTACGGCCTCGGGGACGGAGGCTTTTGAAAATACGCGATTCTTGTGCGTCAGTGGAGAAGCTGCTTGTCAGCCACCGGGTATTTTCCGTTTCTTTTTGTCCTGTCGGAGGGCAGGACATCCGTAGAAAAGTAAAGGGCGCGCAAGCATGGGGCGGCGTTTGCGCGTCATTTTGCCATGCCGCTTTTGACAGCGAAGCGTCATCAAATAGAGTGGAAAGAGGCTGTGGAGGCACGTGTGCGTCCCGTTTCAAGTGTTTGTTCGTCCTTTGGGCGGAACTCTTCGCTGCGACGTGCGGACAAAAAAAGTGTTTTTTCAGCCGAACGGTTTTTCGTCCGGCTGAGATTGAATCGCCGTTTGGCTTAAAACAAGTAAAAAATGGCGGAGAATTGTGAATAAATGTATTCGGTCAGTCGTAAAAGTCAACTTATTGGCACAAAAATCTCATTTTCTTTTTTTTCAATGAAAAAGACACATGGCTTACATTTTGTCACTTGTCGGCCTTTTCCGTGCAACAGGAGGGCAAGGTGGCTTCCGTTGGTATCAAGTGTTCGGCGTATGGCATTTGTCGGGAGGTTTGGCCTGAGATTTAGGAATAATTCCGTAACTTTGTGCCATGAAAACCACGATTAAGCGAGAGCAGAGGCAAGCTTGCTTGTTTCTGCCGGGCGTGAGTGGTATTATCTGATACCCGATAGTGTAGGATATAATTGCTTAAAATATAAAAAATGGAAAAGAAATTCAAGAGAACAACCGTCACGTCGGCTTTGCCATACGCCAACGGTCCGGTGCACATCGGTCATCTGGCAGGGGTGTATGTTCCGGCGGACATTTACGTGCGTTACCTTCGTCTGAAGAAGGAAGACGTGCTTTTCATCGGCGGTTCCGACGAGCATGGCGTGCCCATCACCATCCGGGCCAAGAAGGAGGGTATCACGCCGCAGGACGTGGTAGACCGTTATCATAAAATCATCAAGGACTCTTTCGAGGAATTCGGCATTTCGTTCGATGTGTACGGGCGCACGACGTCCAAAGTGCATTGCGAGACGGCTTCGGAGTTTTTCCGTACCTTGTACGACAAGGGCGAGTTCGTGGAGAAAACCTCTATGCAGTATTACGACGAGGAGGCACATACTTTCCTGGCCGACCGTTACATTACGGGCGAATGCCCCCATTGTCATGCAGAGGGGGCATACGGCGACCAATGCGAGAAGTGCGGCACGTCGCTGTCTCCCACCGACCTGATCAACCCCAAGAGTGCCATCAGCGGCTCGAAACCGGTGATGCGCGAGACGAAGCATTGGTATCTGCCGTTGGACAAGCACGAGGCATGGTTGCGCCAGTGGATTCTGGAAGACCACAAGGAATGGCGTAACAACGTGTACGGGCAGTGCAAGAGTTGGCTCGACATGGGTTTGCAGCCCCGTGCCGTGAGCCGTGACTTGACTGGGGCATTCCCGTGCCGGTGGAAGGTGCCGAGGGCAAGGTGCTTTATGTGTGGTTCGATGCGCCCATCGGCTATATCAGCAATACGAAGGAGTTGCTGCCCGATTCGTGGGAGACGTGGTGGAAAGATCCCGAAACCCGTCTGGTACACTTCATCGGGAAGGACAATATCGTGTTCCATTGCATCGTGTTCCCGGCCATGCTGAAGGCTGAGGGAAGCTATATCCTGCCGGACAACGTGCCGAGCAACGAGTTCCTGAACCTGGAGGGCGACAAGATTTCCACGTCGCGTAATTGGGCGGTGTGGTTGCATGAGTACTTGCGCGATTTTCCGGGCAAGCAGGACGTATTGCGCTATGTGCTGACGGCCAATGCTCCGGAAACGAAAGACAACGATTTTACGTGGAAAGACTTCCAGGCGCGTAACAACAACGAACTGGTGGCCGTGTACGGCAATTTCGTGAACCGTGCCTTGCAGCTTACGCAGAAGTATTACGATGGTGTGGTGCCCGCCTGCGGCGAGCTGACGGAGTATGACCGCCAGACGCTGGATGAGTTCAAGGACGTGAAAGCGAAGGTGGAAGAATTGCTCGACGCGTTCAAATTCCGCGACGCGCAGAAGGAGGCGATGAACCTGGCACGCATCGGTAACAAATATATCGCCGACAGCGAGCCTTGGAAAGTGGTGAAGACCGATCCTGAGCGGGTGAAGACCATCATCTACATCTCTTTGCAGCTCACGGCCAATCTGGCCATCGCTTTCGAGCCGTTCCTGCCTTTCAGCAGCGAGAAGCTCCGTAAGATGTTGAATATGGAAAGTTTCGAGTGGAACCGCTTGGGACGGACGGACCTCTTGCAGGCCGGTCACCGGTTGGCCAAGCCGGAATTGTTGTTCGAGAAGATAGAAGACGATGTAATCGAAGCGCAGGTACAGAAGTTGCTGGACACGAAAAAAGCCAACGAGGAAGCCAACTATAAGGCCAAGCCCATCCGCGAGAATATCGCATTCGAGGACTTCCAGAAGCTGGACATCCGTGTGGGGACGGTGTTGGAATGCACCAAAGTGCCCAAAGCGGACAAACTGTTGTGCTTCAAGATTGCCGACGGGTTGGAAAACCGCACGATTGTGAGCGGTATCTCCAAATTCTACAAGCCCGAGGAACTGGTGGGCAAGCAGGTTTGCTTCATTGCCAATCTTGCTCCCCGTAAATTGAAAGGCATCGAAAGCCAAGGCATGATACTCTCGGCGCTGAACTATGACGAGTCGCTGAGTGTCATTACCGTAGACCGTGAGGTGAAGCCCGGTTCTGAGGTCTGCTGACCCCGGCAGGGCCGTCAATGACGATGGACTGTATTTCATAAAAGGAGAGGATACCGTGGCCGGTTCCTCTCCTTTCTGTTTATAGTCCGCCGTCTACCATCCATATTCCCTGCGGGTTGTCGCGACGCAAAGCGATATGGCGGTTTTCAGTCTTTCCGTCCGGAGTCGTCAGTTTGTAGAACACGATGACGCCTTTATAGTCTTTCTTTTCTTTGGCTTGACTGACTGCTGAAACCTTGCAGCCTTTCATGTTTTCGGTGAGTGTAGGAAGTTGGGCCGTGTAATAGTAGAGTGCTTCGCCGGCCATTTGGGGCTTGCCGTCGGTGAGGGCCTTCAGGATTCTTTGTGCGGCTTCCCGGGCGGTTTCGTTCGTTAGTTTTCTCAGGTGTGCCGGGTCTTTGACGGACTGGGTGTGGGCGGACAGCCAAGTCACTTGTGTGGTGTCGGGGCGTTGCACGAGCACGCTGGGGACGAGTGGCAAGTTGTAGACAATATGTTCGCTTTTCAACACCAATGTTTTTTGGCCGTCACGTTCCCACCAAATCTGTACCTGTTGCAGCAGACCGTCCCGTTTGGAGAAGACGTTTTCCGTTGTGCACCGGTAGCTTTTTTTTCTTTCTCAAGCAAGGACGCACTGATGGCGTTGCCATACACATCGGTGTGGGTCACGATGGTGATGGTGGAATCGGTCTCCGTCATTTCCGCGTGTGCTTGCGGGTTGCCGGATAGTGCCGCTTTTTGTTGCTCCAAGAGTGTTTCCGGACGAAGCAAGGAAGAAAACCCTTCTGCGAAATTGCACGTCTCGTCACCACATACGGCAAGGCCGCCTGTGGTCCACATGTATTGTTTCCCGTCGTCGGAAACGATGGTGCGTCCTCCTTCTTTTTCCAACCGCCAGAATGTCTTTTGGTTTTGGCGCAAGGATTCCAGGCTGATTCTCATGAAGCCGGATTCCGGATTGATGTAGGCGAAATTTTCGTTAGGCGTAGTACGGGCGTAAACCGACATGGAGAAGCTGGCCGCACTACGTGAACTCTTGATAGACTGGTCGAAAATAAGGGGGATGGAAGGAACAGCCTCTGCTTGGGTTGAGAAGAAGTTGCTGAGTCCCGTGCCTAATCCTGCCATGAAGATGGCCACGGCTGCCGCTATTTGTATCCATTTGTGTGACGGATGCTTCTTCGGTTTAGCCGTCGTCTGAAGAGGAGAGATGCTGACGGCCGGTTGGGTTTTCCCGAACGAGGGGGCGTGTTTGGGCGTAAGTAAGTTTACCGTGTGCATGAAGTCTTCGTAATAAGCACGGCATGCGGCACATTCTTTCATGTGTTGTCTGCAAGCTTCTGTAATGGCCGGGTCGGTTTGCTTGTCGCATAAGTCGGCCATATATTTCTTAAAATCTTCACATTTCATGATGTTCTGTTTTTTTAGGGTTTTGTACTTTAGGATTTGATTCCTTTTCTGATTTTTTCGATTCCGTACTGGAATCGGGATTTGGCGGTCGTGACCGGAATGTCCAAAATGGCGGCAATGTCTGAGAAACTGTTGTTGCCATGGATGCGGAGCCGGATGACTTCGGCTTGTTCTTCGGGGATTCCCGCCAGCAGGGTCGAGATAAGCCGGAACTCTCGTTCGAAGTTTTCCACTTGTTCTTCACAGATGTGCGACACTTGTTCTATCGGTACGAATGCTCGTACCTGCCGTCGGCGTAGCCGGTCGGTACAGAAATTGGAAAGGCTTCGATAGAGATAGCTGCGCAAGTCTGCCAAGGGCTGCCCTTCTGCATCTTGTCTTTTAGTATGCAGTTGCAGGAAAATGTCTTGTACGGCATCTTCGGCATCGTCCGCGTTCCCCAGCCGGTAACAGGCGTATCGTAGCAAGTGAGGTCTTTCGCTCTCCATCAATGCGGCTATCTCCCGATTCGGTTCCTCTTCCGGATGACTGTTTAGGGTTTGTTTCATATTTCATTCATGTTTTTTAGACTGCAATCTGTAATAATGACGCAGCAGGACGGTAAAAGACGTAAAAACTGCCTTCTTTTTTTGTATCTCGGGGATAAAAAAAGAAAAAAGGCAGTTTTTACGCGGAAAAAATAAGGGTTCTGTTTAAGGCAGGTCTTCATTGTGCTCTCCAAGGTCTTGCCGGGGAAGATTGACTGCCAGCAGTATCCAGCCTAAAACACCGGCTACGATGGAACCGCAAAGGATACCCAGTTTCGCATCATTGAGGAGCGTGCTGCCCTCTATACCTATATTATAATAGGAGAGGTCGGCAATGAACATGGAAACGGTGAAACCGATGCCCGTCAGCATGCAGACGCTGAAAAAAGTTTTTCCAGTTGCAGCCTTGGGGCAGTTGGACGAATCCCAACTTGACTGCCAGCCAGGAGAACGAGAATACGCCTACGAACTTCCCGACGGCCAATCCTAAAAAGACTGCCAGGCCTACGCCGTTGAGCAGACTGTCCATACTGATGCCTTCCAAGTTCACTCCTGCATTGGCGAAAGCGAAGACCGGAATCACGAAATAGTTGATGGGGTTCTGTAAAGCGTCTTCCAAATCCTGTAAGGGGCTGATCGTACGGTCCGAGGCATGTTCTATGTTTTTGAGCAACATGATTTGCTCATTGGACAGGATAGTAGTCCCCTTGTGGTTGGTGGTTGCCTGGTCTATGGGGAAACGGTTGATTTTGTTTCGCAGATGTTTGACAAAGTGAAGGGCGGAGACTCCGGGGCGTGCCGGAACGAAAAATGCTACGACCACTCCGGCTATGGTGGCGTGAATGCCGGAGTTCAGCAGGGAGTACCAGACAAATGTTCCGATGACGATGTAGAACATCTTGGATATGACGTGGCGTCGGTTGCCGATGGCTAAAATCACAAAGTAGGATACCGGCATAAGCCAGGTATTGCAAATGTAGTTCGGATGAATAGAAAACGGCAATGACCAGAATGCCGCCCAAATCGTCGGCCACGGCCAACGTCGCCAAGAATATCTTCAGGCCGATGGGGACTCGTTTGCCGAACATGGAGAGTACCCCCAATGAGAACGCGATGTCGGTAGCCATGGGGATGGCCGTCCCCCGTAGCATAAGGGCATCGTCAGGGCAGGTGAGAAAAAAAAAAAAAATCAGTACGGGGATGGCCATGCCGCCGCAGGCTCCGATGATGGGGGAGCAAGGCTTTCTTCAGTGTAGACAGTTCTCCCACCAGGATTTCCCTTTTGATTTCCAGTCCCACGGAAAAGAAAAACAAAGCCATGAGGAAATCGTTGATAAAGTCCATCAGGCTGAGGCTTTCTTTACCGTGGCTGAACAGATTGAAGTTACCGATAGAGAAACTGACCGGCTTCTCCCACAAGGAACGGTAGGCGTCTCCCCAACCGGAATTGGCCACTATCATGGCTACAATCGTGACGATAATCAGAATCAGGCTGGAGTTCACGTATTTCCTGAACATGCTAAGAAAAGTGTAATTCCTCATGGCTTTTAGGGATTGGGGGTAAGTTCTGGTTTTAATTTTTGCTGTTCCATACGATGGGGGTGCCCGTGGTCGTAATGCCCTCGGCTTGGATGCTGAGTACCGTGGGTTTGCTGTTGTTATACAAATTGACGGTGGCCTTTCCTGCGGCATCGAATTTCACGTTCGGGACCCAATATAAGGTACGACGGTAGTCTTTCGTGTCCGGCAGGGGCTTTTGGCTGTAGTCAGGACTATAGAAGTCTTCGCATACGGCGTATCCGTCCAACACGTAACGTCGGTCACGGTATGTAGGCTGGTAGCCGTCGTTGGGAAATAGACGGTAGTCGATGATGACATCCGGTTGGTTGTCGCCTTTGTACCTCGCGCTGCCTTGTTCGCGGGGAGCGTAATCCGTGTAAATATAAAGCTTGTCCAAGTTTCGGAGGTGTCTGTAAGCTTCCATTTTGCCTTCTCCGGCCGTGATGACGGGAGGAATCTCAATTTGCGTGCCGTTGGCCATGCGTGGCGGAGCAACGTTTTTGCGGGTACTCTTCAGGTTTATCGGTTTGCCGTCATACCGGACTTGTAGGAAATAGTCCCTGTCCATGCCCATATCTCCGATATAGGTCAGGGCGACTTGCTGCGGAAAGGTGACCCAGTTGTGCGTGCCGGTGCTCATGCCATAGTCGGCCGTGAGGTTGAATGCCTCGTAAGCGTCGACTACCAAGGCCGGTTTGCTAAGGTCGAGCTTGCGCAGTCCTCCCCGTTTGGTGCGTACGGTTATCGTGGCAAGCTGGCGGTCTGTGAAAGATGTTTGGCCGCCTTGGCTGTCGAACCGTTCGTCTGCGTCATAGCGCGGCGCATCCTGATAATAGCCATACGGTTTGGGGAATAAGGGATTGAACCGGTTCAATTTGACAAAATAGTCCGGATAAGCCTCCTCGTTGGTGAAGTCCTTCTTCATTTTGTCTTTGATGTAATCCTGACCTTTATCTTTGTCCGCAGCCGGAAGGAACAGGATGTATTTGTCGTAAAGTAAAGGCGTCTTCATATAAAAACATTCCGTTTTCCGTCGTTTGCATGAGGTCCATGGTCTGGTTGCCTTGTATGAATGTGGGCCATACATTGACTTCTTCTTTCAGGTTGCTCATGATGGAGCCCGTGGTGAACGGATCACGTTGGTTGTCCTGAAGCATTTGGGTCAGCGGGTTATTGTCTGTGGTGTTGCCGGATTCAAGTCCATTGTTTTCTTGGTTCGGATGGTCTGCGGCTTCCATGATGTCTTCTATGGTGGCGTCCCGTTCTACGGAAGTGTCCGGAGCGCGCATGGTTCCTGTTCCGGGTAACCAGTTTTCTTCTTTGACATACGTTCCGTAGGCCAACCGGAAGTCTTCTATTCTGTTCACGCAACCGGAAATGGTTTGCAGTTGTTCCGGCATGTGCTGGATGGTCATGGGTTCGACGCCCGACATGGTTTTCCACGAATAACGTCGCCATCCCTGTACCATCATGAGGAGATCAAGGTGCCTGACGACGAATACTGTCGTCCGCTTCGAAGTAGTAACCCGGATTCTCGACGAAACCTTTCAGTTCGCTTCCCAATAGCATTTCCGTGAGGATGTTGCCGTTGTCGTATGTCAGTTCGTCCGTGGCATGGTCCCGTATCGCCAATGACACATTGGGCGTGCCGGTGGTCGGGTTCGTCAGTTGGAGTTGCAGGAGATGGGCTCGAAAGGTTCGTATTGTGCTTTTACCCCGTCGACGGTTAATTGCGGTGTGTCATATTCGTGGTGGTTGACGAATATCAGGCGGTCGGCGTACACACGTCCTTTCCCGTCGAACAGCGTAAACTGGTTTACTCCCGTAGGAAGCTGGTCGGACGGAATTTCTACGGTCGCTTTGCCGCCGTCGTCGAGCTTGATGTCATAATAGGCTTTCGATACGCCGTTGTGCATGACCTGCAGGCCGAGAACCGGTTTCGGGTCCGGAAGGCCGGAGGATTGGATAGAGGCGTTGACGACCTCCCCTTTTTGTACGACAGCCATGGCGCAGCCCTCCTTTTCCGGTTCGGGCAATGCGTATGTATAATCATATCCTTCGTATCGGAATACGGCTTTATATTTCTCTCCAGCCGGTATGTCCGGTAAAGTGAATATGCCGCGTCCCCGGTTCGTGGTTTTGGTCCGGGCGATTTCCTTCCCGTTTTTATCCTGTATGGATAGCTCGATATCGATGTGTTTTCCTTCCTCGGTGTTGGCTTCGAACGCTACTCTTCCGGTAGTGCCTTCCACGATGTCTCCTCCTTCGGGATAGAAGCGGAGGTCGAGTTTCGGCTTGCCTTTGTCGGATTTGAAGTATCTTCGCATCGGCCTGAGCGTCATGTCTTTGACGTAATCTCCGGAGTTTGCGGTTGGTCGAATACCGGGAATACGCGTGAATAAATCTTATCATAATCCCGGAAAAAGTCTTTGGCCATTGATTTAAAGTAGAACATCAGTTCCGTCCATTTTGAATGCGGGTGTTCATACTGCCCGAAGTTCAGCATCCAACGGGTGTATGCCCTTAATTCATAATATCCGGCGTACAGGGAGTCGGTAAGCGCAAAAGCCCCGTGTCCCGTCCCGTCCGGCATTTCCAACTGTTGACGTTCTACCAGATAACCGTCGGGTGTGAGCAGTTCTACATATAATATTTTACTGAGGTCGGTCAGGGTCTGCCGGTCTGAGCGCGTGACGTAGGCTTTATACCATATCGTGTCGCCTACGAAATAGCAGGTGTTGTCGATGTGGAGAAAGACTTTTTCTTGGGGAATGGCCGTACCGAATTTTTCTACTTTCTGGCTTAAGGCCTCTGGGGTGGCAGAGGTTTGCGCTGCGTTTTCCCCTTGTCCCCATACGAAGAGAGAAGAGCAAAATGCAATACCGAGTGCAATGTTACGTTTCATGATATTTCGTTTAGGTTTGATAAGTATAAAGATAGTAATAAAATCTCCCATCAATAAATTTCTACCAAGAATTTCTTAGGTGATGTCCGCCGTTTATTGTTTTTATATCTATCTTTGCCCCAAGTAAAATTATTATGAAACTCAATTATACACATAAAGACTCTTATTATGACACTTATTAAATCTATTTCAGGCATACGCGGAACTATCGGCGGCCACGTGGGCGACACGCTGAATCCGTTGGACATTGTGAAGTTTACATCTGCATACGCCGCATGGATTCGCCGGACGACTACGGTGAAGAGCAATACCATCGTGGTGGGACGGGATGCACGCATTTCCGGCGAGATGGTCAAGAATGTGGTGTGCGGCACACTGATGGGCATGGGGTTCGATGTGGTCAACATCGGACTGGCTTCCACGCCGACCACCGAACTGGCTGTAACGATGGAAGAGCCTGCGGCGGCATCATCATCACGGCCTCACATAACCCCCGGATGTGGAATGCTTTGAAATTATTGAATGAAAAAGGGGAATTCCTCAATCAAGAGGAGGGAAACGAAGTGTTGCGGTTAGCCGAGGAAGAGGCGTTTGAATATGCCGACGTGGACCATCTGGGGCACTATCGGGAAGACCAGACGTACGACCAAAAGCACATCGACTTGGTCAAGAACCTGAAATTAGTGGACGTGGAGGCGATTCGCAAGGCGCATTTCCGCGTGGCCATAGACACGGTCAATTCCGTGGGCGGCATCATCCTGCCCCGGTTGTTGGAACAATTAGAGTGGAGCAGGTCACGGGGCTGTTTACGGAGCCGACGGGGAACTTCGGCCATAACCCCGAACCTTTAGAAAAAACTTGGGCGACATCAAGGCTTTGATGCAAAAGGCGGCCACGACTTGGCATTCGTGGTAGACCCGGACGTAGACCGTCTGGCCATGTTCTGCGAGGACGGGACGATGTACGGCGAGGAATACACCTTGGTGACAGTGGCAGACTATATTTTACAGCACACGCCCGGGAACACGGTGTCTAACTTGAGCTCTACCCGTGCCTTGCGCGATGTGACCCGTATGCGCGGAGGGGAATACAGCGCGGCTGCGGTCGGCGAGGTGAACGTGGTGGCCAAGATGAAAGAGACCCGTGCCGTGATTGGCGGGGAAGGTAACGGCGGGGTGATTTATCCGAAGGCGCATTACGGGCGCGACGCATTGGTCGGCATTGCCCTCGTGTTGACCTATCTGGCCCGGACGGGAAAGAAAATGTCCGAACTGCGTGCCACCTATCCGTCATACTTCATGGCCAAGAACCGTATCGACCTGACGCCGGAGACAGATGTGGATGCCATTCTGGAGAAAGTAAAAGACATGTATAAGGACGAAGAGGTGAACGACATCGACGGAGTGAAGATTGATTTTCCCGACAAATGGGTGCATTTGCGTAAAAGCAATACCGAGCCGATTATCCGTGTGTATTCCGAGGCAGCCACGCAGGCTGAGGCAGAGGAAATCGGGCGGAAAATCATGGACGTGGTGTATTCGCTGGCTTGACGAATCTATTCATCATTAACCTGAGAAATATGAAAAAACTGTTATTGTATGTGTGGGGCTTGCTCTTCTGTTTGGGGATGCAGGCCGGTGGAGAACGGGGAAACGGTGCTGCTGCGGGACGGATCGCGGTTTACCCGTGCAGACGACGCTTCGTTCGGCGGAGTGCAGGTGGACGACGGAAAGTGGGAACGCGTGTCCGTGCCCCACGATTGGGCGATAAGCGGGCCGTTCGATGCGAACAACGACCGGCAGTTCATGGCCATCGAGCAGGACGGACAGAAAGAAGCCCAGAACCAGTCCGGACGTACGGGAGGACTGCCTTTCGTTGGCGTAGGCTGGTACAGGCTGCATTTCGACGTGCCCGGTTTCGGTACGGGCAAGCGCGTGGTGCTGATGTTCGACGGGGCGATGAGCCACGCGCAAGTCTATGTCAACGGAAAGAAGGTGGGGAATTGGCCGTACGGCTATAATTCTTTTTATTTCGACGTGACGGATGCCGTGAACGCAAAAGACAATGTGTTGGCGGTGCGCTTGGAGAATGAACCCGAAAGCTCGCGCTGGTATCCGGGGGCCGGGTTGTACCGGAACGTGCATCTGGTCGTGTCGGGCAAAGTCGGGGTACGTACATGGGGCACGACCGTCACCACGCCGGCGGTGCGTGAGGATTTTGCGAAAGTGAAGGTGCGTACGGAACTGGAATATCCCGACGGCACGGACTGCAAGGACATCCGTCTGAAAACCGTCCTGCGTGCTCCCGGAGGACAAAAAGTGGCGGAGCGCGAAACCGCCTTGTCGCCGTATGACGAAGGTGTGTTCGAACAGGATTTCGTGGTGGACCGCCCCCTGTTGTGGGATTGCGAATATCCGAACCTTTACCGGGCGGACACGGAGGTGTACTATCAGGGACGTTTGAGCGATACCTACCAGACTACGTTCGGCATCCGTACGATTGAAGTCGTCCCCGAAAAAGGCTTCCTGTTGAACGGGAAAAAATTGGTTTTCCACGGCACGTGCAATCATCACGACTTGGGACCGTTGGGCACGGCGGTGAACATGCAGGCCATCCGTTACCGGCTGAAGATGTTGAAGGACATGGGCAGCAATGCCTATCGTTCGTCGCACAACATGCCGTCGCCGGAACTGGTGCAAGCCTGCAACGAGATGGGGATGCTGTTGATGGTGGAGACTTTCGATGAGTGGAAAGCCAAGAAAATGGCCAATGGTTATAACAAGTACTACGACGAGTGGGTGGAACGCGATTTGGTGAATGTGGTGCGTCATTACCGCAACGACCCGGCGGTCGTGATGTGGTGCATCGGCAACGAGGTGCCCGACCAAGGTTCGGCGCAGGGAGCAAAGCTTTGTCGGATGATGCAGGACATCGTGCACCGCGAAGACCCCACGCGGCCCTGCACACAGGGCATGGACCGTGTGGATGCCGCCATCAAGAGCCATGTGGCGGCCATCATGGACATCCCGGGCTTCAATTACCGTTCTAATCTTTACCAGAAAGCTTATAAGGCATTGCCGCAGCAAGTGGTACTGGGGTCGGAAACGGCTTCTACGGTAAGCTCGCGCGGCGTGTATAAGTTCCTGTGGAACGCAAGGCCGGGGGCGAAATACGACGACCATCAGTCGTCTTCCTACGATGTGGAACATTGCTCGTGGAGCGACTTGCCGGAGGACAATTTTATCCTGTCCGAGGATTTGCCCTACGATATGGGCGAGTTCGTGTGGACAGGCTTCGACTACTTGGGCGAGCCGACGCCGTATTATGACGATTGGCCCAGCCATTCTTCGCTGTTCGGCATCATCGATTTGGCTTACCTGCCCAAGGATCGTTATTACCTTTACCGCAGCCAATGGAACAAGGCAGCGGAGACCTTGCACATCCTTCCGCACTGGAACTGGCCGGGGCGTGAAGGCGAGGTGACCCCGGTATTCGTGTACACCAATTACCCCACAGTGGAACTTTTCATCAATGGCAAGAGTCAAGGGAAACGTACGAAAGACACCACCGTCAAGCTCGACGAGACGGAAAACGATGAGGCTCGCCGTGCTTTGGCCCGCCAGAAACGTTACCGGCTGATGTGGATGGACACGCGCTACGAGCCGGGCGAGGTGAAGGCTGTGGCCTACGACGAAAGCGGGCGGAAGCGCACGGAGCAGATCGTCCGTACGGCAGGTAAGCCTTACCGCATCGTATTGAAGGCCGACAAGGACACGTTGGACGCGGATTTGCGGGATGAGGACTTGGCTTTTGTCACGGTCAGCGTGGTGGACCGCGAGGGCAACCTCTGTCCCGACGCACAGCATACGGTGAAGTTTTCTGTCCGTGGAGCCGGGTATTACAAGGCCGGAGCCAACGGCAACCCAGTGTGTCTTGAACCGTTCGGCCGGCCGCAAATGCCGGTGTTCAACGGACAGATGACCGCCATCGTGGCGGAAAAGGGACAAGCCGGAACCCTTCGCCTGAAAGCGGAAGCCAAAGGACTGAAGTCCGCCGAACTGGTCTTGGCTGTCAAGCGGACGGAATAAGCTCGGAGGGAGGAGGAAATCCCTTTTTCTATTCCTGTGCCTCTGGGGGCGTAGGTCTCGATGAAGTCCTTCTCGAAAGGAAGCGTACGGAGCACGTTCAGGTGAGAACGTGCTTCTTCTTTTTTATGTAAGGCCAGACAAATCCGGACCATCTGTTTGAGCAGGAGCGGAGACGGGCCGTTGGTATTCAAGTCCGCTTTGCCCAGTTCGTAAGCGATGGGGGTATTGTTCCGAAGCGATGCAGTAGTCCGTCAGGAAGTAATTCCGGGCGTTTTCGAGGTTACCGTCGCGGTTATGCAGGTAAATAGGGCGGCTTGTCGGCGGTAACATGTCTATGGGTACCTTGGGCACGTCGTTTTCGTCTTCCATCCGCGAAATGGCGTAGTAAGCCGCCACCGTGCTGTAGGTCAGGTCGGAGCGGGAAGCCGTGGCTTGCATGCTCTTCCAGTCCTGCCGTTCCAGTTCGCGCTGCATCTTGGCGGTAGGGCGTACGTAGGGGCGGTACCATTCGTTCATACCCACGGCACCGGCTCCCAAGATGAGGATGAATCCCATGGCTTTCCATTCGTCGAGCGGACGGTTGTAAGCCGGTGGGGTGAACAACCCCGAGAGTTTTTTCCGACTGAAAGAACGAACGAAGGCGGCTTGGCAGGCCAGAATGAGGAGGATGCAGAAAGGAATGCCGAGCAGTTTGCCCGTTTCCGCCTGATAGTAAACATCGAAACCGTGGTAGACGACCACATAAATAAAAACGAATGCCGGGATGTATTTCAGGTATCCGAACCGGCCGCGCAACCTGAAGACGTAACCGAACAGCCAAGAGATGAGGGTAAGCATGCCCGAGAGAAGGGCACCGCCCCAAAAAGGCGAATGGAACGCTTGGAGCAAGGCACGCCCGATAATCCACAACGAACCGTAAGAGGTTTCCCATAGCGGGCGCATGGCTCCTTGGGCTGTGCTGAAGAAACTGTGCTGTTGGGCGATGTAAAGCACGTCGCCGTAATAAATGCCGAAAAACATCCAGAAGCCGAAAAAGAACAGTTTCAGGGCGTCCGGCCACGCTGTCATTACACGTGAAGTACGGTTTTCCGGTGAAGGGTTTTGCTGTCTGTTCATAGTCGTATGGGGTTAAAGGGTTAATTTATGCAACCAGTATCCGGCCTTTTCTTTGATTTCCGTTTGTTGCTTTTCCAACTCTTGGATGATGCCGCATTGTTGTACGGTGCCCCGGACGGCCAACGCGTCGTCCACGGCGGTTTCCTCGCCGCCGTCGATGCCGAAACCGGCAAGGGAACCTGTCGAGATGTCCTTTTTTTGTGGCATCGGCTATGATCTGCCGGTTGAGTGTCGTGGCGGCGGTTTCCCATTTCCGGATGACGGGCAGGCAGAGCGACGGGATAAAGTCCTTGCCATAGGTATCGGGGTATATCTCGTGCAAGAGGTTCCACGTCCAAGCCCAGGCGAAGTCGTCATACCGGTCGTGGATAAGCCGGAGCCGTTCTCCCAATTTTTCTATGCGGTCGAGTTGTCCTGTGGCGATGATTCTGGTAATGTCATTGATTTCGCTTGTGGGTGCCAGCATGCCGCCGATGTCTCCCCAACGGTCGCTGCATGCCGCACGGGGATGCAGGGCTTCGCATAGCCCGTCCGAGGGCATGCCCTCATGCGCCTCTAATTGCCGGATCAGTTGTTCGCCCAAGTAACGGTCTAAAGCCAGCCGGTACCATTCTATGCCTTGCTTCACCGATTTCCCTTTGAGCCGCAGGCCGTTCCATGTGATTTCTTGGGTATCCGCGTCGAAGCGTCCGCTTAGTTCTTCCAAGGTAATCCGTGCCCGGAACACCCGCCCCATCGTATAAGGGGAGAACGCTTCGAAGGAGACCCGGTCCGTTTGAGGCACTTGGGGCGGGCGGCCGTCGCGTGCAGGCCATTTCCCGATGTCGCGCAGCGTTCCCACGCCCCTCAGGGTAATGCCGGGAATCACGTAATGGGACGAGCCTTGCTCCACGAGATAAGAGAATGGCCATTCGCTGCTGTCGGTACCGGAAGCGCAATGTCCCATAACCAGCGAAAACGCCCCGATATGCGCGGGCCACGAGATGTGGCTGCCCGAAGCGGTTTTGCATCCCCGTTCCAGCACACCGTGGTGTCGGGGGCCGAGCTTGTAAGCGTGGTTGCTCTGGTTGGTGCCCGAACCAGCGTTCATGAACGAGAACATGCCGCCTATCAACAGCGTGGACTTGTGGTGCGTCACCGTATAGGGACCGGCCAGGATGGCGCATGCCTCACCCCTGCTCCGCCTGGCAGTTGCAACCGAAATAGGAGTCTGTGGCAGAAAATCCGTGCCCGATGGAGGAAGCTTGTCCTACATGGCAACGGGTGAGCGTCGCGCCGTCGGCGACATGGCTGCCGGTTTGCAGGATGAAATCACGGGCGATGACCAAGTCGCCCACGAAGGTAGGGGCGTCCGGATGGCTGCATATCGTGCCGTTTTCCAACCGGACGGCACCTTCCAGATGGCTGCAAGGCCCGATTTTCACGTTGCGGATCAGGCCGCAGCGGAGTATCCGTGTGCCTTCGCCTATCTTGCCGCGGTTGCCGGTTTGCCGTGCGGCGTAGTCCGAAACCAACCGGCGGAGGTTTTGCGTCAACAAGGCATCGTGGCGGTACATGGCCTGCATGTACGCTTCCTGTGCCGACAGGCGGTCGTGAATGAGGATGTCCCGTCCTCCGCTTTCGCTCATGACATGGAGTTCCGTACCGTTCCCGAAAGAAGAGGGGCCGGTCATGGCAATGGTGTCCGTATGGAGGATGATGCAGCCTGGGGCGATGTCGTAATGGGCGATATACCCATGGACGTGGGCTATCAGACAGTCGTCGCCCACGGTGGTACAGTGCAGCGTGGCATGGCGGATACCCGTATGGAACGTGATTCCGCCCGGCAGCGTGACGGTCTTTTGGAAATTCCCGATACGGTTGGAGCCGGAAAAATGCACGTACGCCAGATGGCGAAGGTCGATATCCGGATGGACTTCAATTAGTTGCCAGTTCTCGGCCGTGCAGCCTTGCTGTTCCAGTTGTCGGATTTCAGCGGGAAGCAGTTGCCGGTATGCTGTGTCGGTATGCGTCTGTAGTTCCATGTCTTTTTCTATGCTGGTTTGTTCAAGTTCCTGTTTGGAGGTATAAAGAAACGTTTTTTTTTTGAAAGTCAGTGAGGTTTGCCTTATTTTTTTTGCAAGATACTCCGGACGGGGAGGGCTGCGAAGTGCATACCGTGGGTGGGCGTGCCGGACTTTGGAAGCAGGGCTTTGTCAAATGAAATCATGTCTCGAGGAGTGGTCGGATTTACCTTTGCGGCAAATGATTTTTTGTTCTGCGCCAAACGAAAAATCGTTCGCAGGAGATTGGAAAATCGTTTGCAGGAGATTTTTTTTTCGTTTTCTGGAGATTTGTATTTTATTGTGGGTGAGGTGGTTATGTAATGTGCGGAGAAAGCGGGGATGCGAGACTGTAATGTCCTGTTTTTTTTAAGGCTTCACCGTAGGGCATAAAAAAGGGTCAGCGCTCTGACCCAACCTTTGTTAACCTTAAAATCTAATACTATGAAAAACACGATGCAAAGGTAGGGAGTTTCGGCTTTCCGGCAAAATATCCGGCTTTTAATATCGAAAAACGGCTTTTTCTTGATTTATATCAATACGGAGTGCTTTTTTTGTGCTAACTTTGTTGGACAAGAACAAATATATGATACAAGAATGCTCTGTAGACAATGGATTTGGTTGAAAAGGTTCAGGCATCGTCGCGGATACGGTGTGCACTCTCCCTTTGCGTTCGACTTCCTGACGTATGTGGTGTATGAGCGTGGGGAATATTACGCCTATCGAGAGCTGAAGAAACGTTATCCCGTGGTTTGCCTGTGCGGGGCTTGCACCGGTTGAAATGCCGCAAGTTTTTTTTCGTCTGTCCAATTACGTGCATCCCTCGCTGATCCGGATATATGGGCACGTGAAAGAGGCGGAAACGGCTTACTTGGCAGCGGGATGCCGTTCGGCCGCGGTATGCCAGGACTTGTTTTGGAAGGTGAGGGTACGGGAGAACGGAGGTTTCGTGCGGCAGAAGGAACTGATGGTCGTGGGGAGGGGAATTGCACCCCGGCATTGACGGCTGTGGTTTCGCGTCCGTCGACAAGGTGTTCGGTGTGCCTCCTTTTCGGCATACGGGCTTCAAAAAGCGGCTTTGCGGGCGTGGAACGACGTGAAACGCTTGCCGGAAGCCGTGGTGACTTTCGATCTCTACGACTACGGTCTTGTGTTTTATGACCGTTCCAAGCAACGGCAAGATTATATTGTGAATTTTTAAATATACGGAAAAAATGAAGAAAAGTAAAGTATATACCCGTACGGGCGACGGGGGAATGACCAGCCTGAGCGGAGGCGTGCGGGTGTCCAAGACGGATGTCCGCGTGGAAGCGTATGGGACGGTGGATGAACTGAATGCCCACATCGGCGAATTGATTACTTATTTGGAGCATGAAGAAGACCGCAAGTTCCTGACAGGTATCCAATGTGACTTGTTCACGATAGGAGCCTATCTGGCTACGGAGCCCTCACGTGCGGAAAAGCTTGGCCGGGAGGTGGTGACGGAAGAAGACGTGACGCGTCTGGAACAAGCCATAGATGAGGCGGAAGACGGGCTTCCCGGATGGCGGGGATTCGTGCTTCCCGGCGGCTCCCGGGGCGGCCGTGCCATGTCTGCCGTACCGTGTGCCGCAGGGCGGAGCGGCGTATCCTGGAACTGTCCGGAAGTGCGCCGGTGCTGCCAGAGGTTTGTGCGTATGTCAACCGCTTGTCCGATTATCTGTTTGTGTTGTCCCGTAAAATGCTTTTTATTGAGGGGAAAGATGAAATTGTGTGGAAGAAACGTTGATGGTATCGAAAATATTATTATTTTTGCGCACAAAAATAGAAAAACGAAGTTGTTATAAATATTAAGGACTATGTATTGGACACTGGAATTGGCTTCAAAGTTAGAAGATGCGCCATGGCCTGCCACCAAGGATCAACTGATTGATTATGCGATGCGTTCTGGCGCTCCCTTGGAAGTGATCGAGAATCTGCAAGAAATAGAGGATGAAGGCGAAATATATGAGACGATAGAAGATGTTTGGCCGGACTATCCGACGAAGGAGGATTTTCTTTTCAACGAGGACGAGTATTGATGTGCGTCGGACTTGGAAATACGGAAAACCTGAAATGATTACTGGAGCGGGTGTAAGTGTGCATCCGCTCCATTGTTTTACCTGAAACCGCGATTTTCGTGCGATGCCGGACAATAAAAAGAAAAAGATTCTGTTTTCTTAAAGTACAACGGTTGTAGAGACAGTGAAGACAAAGGGAAAACTGATAGGGTTTATCTTGATATTGAGCTTGTTGCCCCGGTGGGCCAAGGCTCAGTACGACCCGTCTTTTGTCAATTATTGGGCCATGACGCCCTTTTTATAACCCCGCAGCGACGGGGCAGTCTCCCCGTGCTGAACTTTCAAGGAGCTTACAGCATGCAGATGACCGGTTTTGAAAACGCCCCTGCCGTAATGTATGCTTATGTGGATCTGCCGTTGTTTTTCATCAGCGCGAGGCACGGTGCCGGAGTGGGGTTCACCAACGACCAGATCGGTCTGTTCAAGCACCAGAAGTTTTTTCTGCAATATGCTTATCATCAGCCTTTGTGGGGAGGCAAACTGAGCGGAGGTATCCATTTGTCCATGCTCAGTGAGACGTTCGACGGGGGAGAGTTGGATTTGGGAGAGTCCGGCGACCCTGCGTTTCCTACGGCTGAGGCCAACGGGGCCGGTTTCGATATGAATTTCGGCGTCCAGTATGCCCGTAAGTCGTGGTACGCCGGTTTTGCCATGATGCACTGTACTCGCCGACCGTCACGTTGGGAGAGGAAAAAGTGAACGAATTTAAGGTCTCTCCTTCTTATTATTTGACGGGCGGGACAATATACGGCTTAAAAAGTCCGTTATATACCATACATACGACCGCCATGCTGCGTTCCGATGCCGTAGGTTTCCGGGCGGATATGACGGGACGCATCGCTTATCATGGCAGCAAGCATGAGTTGTACGGCGGGGTGTCGTACAGTCCGATGAATTCGGTCAGTTTCCTCTTCGGCGGAGACTTTCATGGCATCAATCTCGGTTATGCGTAATGTACGAAATGTACACGGCCGGCATCGGGGCATTGAACGGTAGTCATGAGATCATCATCGGCTATAAGACGGAGTTGAATCTGTTCAAGAAAGGAAAGAATAAACATAAAAGCGTAAGAATATTATAATAATGAATATGAAGTGTTGTGGGTTGATATGGGGCATAATGGCAGGTCTGGCGTTCAGTGCTTGTCTGGGTCCCCGTTCGGCATCCACCGCCACGGGTGGAGAAGTGACCGGTGTCGGGGGAACGGCCTACAGTGAACCGACTCCTTATGGGATGGTTTTCGTGAAGAAAGGTTCATTGAAAATCGGTACGGAAGAAACCGATTCGTTGTGGGGAATGACCATTCCTACCCGGGAAATTTCGGTTGACGGCTTCTGGATGGACGCGAATGAAGTGTCGAATGCCAAATATCGCCAGTTTGTCTTTTTTGGGTGCGCGACTCTATTATCCGCGAACGCCTGGCCGATCCGGCATACGCGGGCGACGAGACCTACAAGATAGAGGAGGACAAGTTCGGGAATCCTGTGACTCCTTATCTGAACTGGAAAAAGCCGATACCCTGGAAACGCCCGAACGAAGACGAGTTGAGGGCCATAGAAAGTGTGTACGTGACGAATCCGGCTACGGGGGAGCGTATGTTGGATGCGCGCCAGATGAATTACCGTTATGAGGTGTTCGATTATACCGCTGCCGCTTTGCGCAAGCACCGCCTGAATCCGGATGAACGCAACCTGAATACCGACCATGCCGTGGATGCGGACGAAGTGGTCATGATTTCCAAGGACACAGCTTACATCGACGACGAAGGGCGTATCGTGCGTGAAACCATCACCCGCCCGCTTTCGGGACTGCATGATTTCCTGAATACTTATATCGTGAATATTTATCCGGATACGACGTGTTGGGTGAACGATTTTTCCAATGCGGAAAACGAACGCTACATGTTGCAATACTTCTCCAATCCGGCTTATAACGATTATCCGGTGGTCGGTGTGACCTGGGAACAGGCCAATGCTTTCTGCGATTGGCGTACGGAGTTCCTGAAACGTGGTTTGGGAGCCGCAGCCAGTCAGATACAGCCTTACCGTTTGCCGACAGAGGTGGAATGGGAATTTGCCGCACGTGGTCCCGAAGGAGCCTTGTTCCCGTGGGAGACAAAAAGGGGTGAAAAGCGAGAAAGACTGTTATTATGCCAACTTTAAACCCGACCGTGGGGACTATACGGACGACGGGAGCTTGATAACCTCCAAATGCGGTTCCTATTCGGCCAATTCCAACGGTTTGTTCGACATGGCGGGAAATGTGGCGGAATGGACGAGTACGGTGTACACCGAATCGGGTGTGGACGGCATGAGCGACATGAATCCGGAACTGAAATACAATGCCGCGAAAGAAGATCCTTATCGCCTGAAGAAGAAGTCGGTGAGGGGCGGTTCGTGGAAAGACCCGGAATCCATGATACGTTCCGTATGGCGTTCATACGAATATCAAAACCAACCGCGTTCGTACATCGGTTTCCGTTGTGTACGTTCTGTATCGGGGACAACCAATAAACGTAAATAAAAAAAAGATTAAAGAGGTAAAAATATGGCTAAGAATAGAAAAAACATAATTATCCGTATTCAGGATTGGATTGAGTCGGTGCCCGGACAGACATTCCTGAATTATGCGTACAGTTGGGGAGCGGCCGTGGTTATTCTTGGAGCTTTGTTCAAACTGACTCATATTCCCGGGGCCAATGCGATGTTGTTCATCGGTATGGGGACGGAGGTTCTGGTGTTTTTCATCTCCGGTTTCGACCGTCCGGCAGAACTGAAGCGCGATGAAGACCGGGTGAGTCTGGCTTCGGATGAAGAGGATTGGGACGAAGAGGCTGTCGGCGAAAAAGGAAGCCGGGAACCTTCCTGAGGTTGCGCAAGGTGGAGTGGCCCAACCGGTTGTGTCCGGTGGAGGGGTATCCCAGCCCATAGTCGTGGGAGGGCCGGTCGTAGTCGGAGGAAATGGAGGCATCCCTCTTTCCGGGGCAGCGGCTACTGTAAATCCGGACGTGTCTGGCGCAGCAGGCGGCGGAACACAAGGCGTGCAGGGCAGCGTGGGGCAGCAGGCGTTGGATATAAAGGCTTTGGCCGATATGGTGAATGCTTCCAACGCAGAACTTTTTGCGAAAGTGCTTGAAGATGCCCGTAACGCTTCTACTCCCGAAATGAAGGAGGCGGCTGAAAATTATGTGGAAGAGCTGAAGACGTTGACCGAAACCTTGGCGCGTGTGTCCGAACAGGCTGAACACATGACGCGTGATGCCAAGGGAGATGGATAATCTGAACCGTACGCTGACGGGCATCAATACGATATACGAGATGCAGTTGAAGAGTATCAGTACGCAGGTGGGCACGATAGACCAAATCAATGAACAGACCCGCAAGATGGCGCGTCAGATAGAAGAATTGAACGGCATTTACAACCGTATGATTCAGGCCTTGACGGTGAACATGAAGCATACGCCGGGCGGTTCGATAACAGAATAAACGGATTAATCAGAAAGGAATACGAAATGGCATCCCAGCAAAATAGAATGTCTCCGCGTCAGAAGATGATCAACCTCATGTATGTGGTGCTGATGGCTATGTTGGCCCTGAACGTGTCTTCCGACGTGTTGAACGGTTTTCCATTGGTGGAAGACAGCCTTCTGCGGACTACGGCGAACGCTTCTGCGTCCAACGAAGCCCTTTATAAGGATTTGCAGGGGACAGATGGAGGCCAATCCGGCCAAAGTGAAGGAATGGTTCGACAAGGCACAGTATGTGAAGAAAATCTCAGACTCCTTATATAATTATGCGGAAGCCCTGAAGGTCAGTATCGTGAAGCAGGCGGACGGGGAAGACGGCGACGTGAAAGACGTGCAGAACAAGGAGGATCTGGAGGCGGCTTCCCATGTGATGTTGGCACCGCGCCGAGGAGAAGGACAGAGGTTGTTCGCGGCCATCAACAGTTTTCGTGAAAGCATCGTCGGCATGTTGACAGACGAGACGCAGAAGAAAATCATTGCGGACAACCTGAGTACGGAGGTTCCGAACAAGGCCGGTACTTTAGGGAAGAATTGGCAGGAGTATATGTTTGAGAATACGCCGGTGGCTGCGGCCGTCACTTTGCTTTCCAAATTGCAGAGCGATGTGCGGTATGCCGAAGGAGAGGTGCTTCATGCCTTGGTGGCCAATATAGACATGAAAGACTTGCGTGTGAACGAGTTGAATGCGTTTGTGATACCGGCTTCACGTACGGTGGTACAAGGCGGGAAATTCAGTGCCCAGATCATCATGGCTGCCGTGGATACGACCCAACGTCCGACGGTATATGTCAACGGACGGCAAATCACTTCACCGGGCGGGTTGTATGAGACGGTTTGCAGTAGTACGGGCGATTATACGCTGAAAGGTTATATCGAGATGATGGACGGGCGTGGCCAGATGGTGCGCAGGGACTTCTCTCAGCCTTACACCGTGGTGGCTCCTTCGGCTACGGTGTCGGCAGACTTGATGAATGTGTTGTATGCCGGATATGAGAACCCTATGAGCGTGTCTATTCCCGGGGTTCCGGCCAATAAGGTGGTGGCTTCCATGAGCGGAGGAGTGTTGCAGCCCACAGGGGCGGGCAAATATATAGCCCGACCGGCAGAAGTGGGCAAAGATGCCGTGATTACGGTCAATGCCAATATGGAGGGACGTATGCAGAAGATGGGACAGTTTGCCTTTCGTGTGCGTAAGTTGCCCGACCCGTCGGCTTATATAGAGTATGCGGCGGAAGGCGGCAGCAACCGTTTCCGTGGCGGGCGTTTGTCCAAACAAGTGTTGATGGGAACGAAAGGCATCGGCGCAGCTATTGACGACGGACTTTTGAATATAGAGTTCCGGGTGCAAGGGTTCGAGACGGTGTTTTTCGACAATATGGGTAACGCCGTACCGGCGGTGTCGAACAGCGCGTCTTTCACTGAACAGCAACGTTCGATGTTCCGTTCGTTGGGACGTGGAAAACGGTTCTATATTTCCCGTATAAGAGCCGTAGGCCCCGACGGGGCGGAGCGGACGCTCGACGGCTCTATGGAAGTGATTGTCAACTAATGAATGGATGGAAATGAAGACTATGAGTAAAAATAAGATAAGGATGAAACGTCTGTTTTTTGTTTTGTTAGGAGTTGCCCTGTACGTGCAGGCGGAGGCGCAGCCGGCTCGCCGCAGGGTGAAACCCAATGATGCAGACAAGGCCGAGAAAACCGTAGACCGTGCCAGTTTGCAGTTCCCCGTGGCGGTGGAAGTGCCTGAGGACGTGGTGTGGCGTCGCGATGTGTATCGTCAGTTGGATCTGACGTTGGACAAGAACGCCCCCCTGTATTATCCGGTGGAGCCTTCCGCAGGCCAGATAAACCTGTTTACGTATCTGTTCGATTTATTGCTGACGGGAAAGATTACGGCATACCAATATAAACTGGACGGTAACGAGTCTTTTACTTCGCGCGATAAGGTGGACGTGAAAGAATTGTTAGAGCGTTACCATATATATTACGAGGAGCAGAACGGGCGTCCCCGTGTGAATGCCAGCGATATTCCCTCGGCTGAAGTTTCCCGTTATTATATAAAGGAGAGCTCTTATTTCGACCAAAGGACCTCGACGTTCCGTACAAAGGTCACGGCTTTATGTCCGGTGCTTATGCGGGGAGATGATTTTGGCGGAGAGGCTACCCCATATCCTTTGTTCTGGCTTAAATATGATGATATCAGTACGTATTTGGCCCGTCACGCGATGATGGCAAGCAATTATAACAACGTGACGAACATGACGGCGGCAGATTATTTCTCCATGAATCTGTATGACGGAAAGATTTATAAGACGAACAATATGCAGGGGAAGGTGCTGGCTAACTATTGTAAGACGGACAGTGCCATGGCCAACGAACAGAAGCGGATAGAGAAACAACTTTCCGACTTTGAAAAACATGTTTGGGGCATGACGACTCGGTGGCTGTAGATTCAACGGCAGCCAAAGGAAACTGTAGAAACGAAAAAGGAGAAAGCTTCCCGAACTACACGTAATTCGCGTCGTGCTTCGGCATCGTCGGACGACTCGAAAAAGGCAAAGGCAGAAAAAGACTAAGGTTTCAAGACGCGTAGGGGGAGTTCCGGAGGGGAGGAGCCTCCACGCCCAGAGTGACCGTACGCAGACAACGTAGATAATAAAAAAGAGATATATTTTCGGAAAAAGTTGAAAGTACGGCAAACAGTTGCTATCTTTGTTTTTCGATAAGAAATAAAAAGCAAACTTCTATGAAGAAATTAAGTGCAGTATTGATGTGCATGGTGGCGTTTTTATGGGCGGCACCAGCCAATGCGCAGTTCAAGTGGGGACTTGAAGGCGGTGTGAACTTGAGTAAAGCAAGTATAAAGGGTGACGGAGGCTTGTTCGATGCTTCCAATCGTACGGGATGGTTCGTCGGACCGAAAGTGCAGATGACCATGCCGGTCATCGGTTTGGGTATCGATGCTTCCCTTCTCTACTCCCAGAAGTACATGAAGATGGACTTTTCAGGTGAAGTAGACGGGGAGAATGTCAACGGGAGTACGCCTAACAAATCCATGCCTTACGTGGAGATCCCCATTAATTTAAGGTATAATTTTGGCTTTAGCAGTCTGGTCGGCGTTTATTTGGCTACAGGTCCGCAATACAATTGGTATCTGGGGAGCCGTAATTTAAAGTATGCCGGTGAAAGTATCGGAAGTTTGGAACGCTCTACGTTCAGTTGGAATGTGGGAGCCGGTGTGACACTGCTTAGCCATTTGCAAGTAGGTGTGACCTACAATATCGCCATGGGTGAGACCGGAAAATTAGGCGGTGTGGGCGATGTCATAAAAGAGTTTGACGTAAAGAACAACACATGGCAAGTTCGTTTGGCTTACTTGTTTTAATGTAGTCCGATAGAAAAATGGAATAAACGGAAGCCGTCTGCATGAAGCGGACGGCTTTCCTTTTGTCTGTTAGCTTCTTTTGTCGTATTTTTTTGTAACGCATTAAAATCCGTGCGTATGAAGTTTGTAGATGTCATTCTTCCTCTTCCTTTGTCGGCGGCTTATACATACGCTTTGCCCGAAGAGCGGCAAGAAGTGGTACGGCCGGGCAGTAGGGTTATCGTGCCGTTTGGAGCCAAAAAGTTTTATACGGCTATTGTGGTTGACGTTCACGGGCGGCAACCGCAAGGTTATGCCGTGAAGACCGTGTGGGAGATACTTGATTCGGCTCCCGTTTTACTTCCGGTGCAGTTGGATTTTTGGAGATGGTTGGCAGACTATTACCTTTGTGCCGTAGGGGATGTGTATAAGGCTGCCCTGCCGTCCGGTATGAAACTGGAAAGCGAGAGCAAGGTGGTGGTAAACAGTGAATATGCGGGAAATGCCGTATTGTCGGAACGGGAACAACGGGTCGTTACTTGGGTTTCGAGGCGTTCCGAATCGACCGTGACGCAACTTCAAAAAAGAATGTGAGGATTTTCGGGTGTTGCGGGTGGTAAGGTCTTTGATGGACAAGGGTGTCCTTGCCATGAAAGAGGAAGTCAAACGCAGCTATAAGCCACGTACGGAAGTACATGTGCGCTTATCGGAAACCTATTTTGACGAGGACAAACTTCATGAATTGCTTGACGGTTTAGGAAGAGCACCCAAACAGCAGTCCCTTTTATTAAAGTATTTAGAGCTGGCAGGTGCCGGAACGGCTTTCCGGTTGCGTAATCCGAAGATGCTGGCGGAGGTGGGGCGGAAAGCCCTGATAGAAGCTGTTGGTGGCAGTCTGGCGATTTGCCGTGCTTTGGAAGAGAAGGGCGTATTGGAGGCCTATCCATACGAGATAGGCCGTTTGGCGCATACGGAGGTCACCGAAACGATAGGTGTTTCTCCTTTGAGTGAGGCACAGGTACGGGCGTTCCGGGAGCTGGAAGAAGCTTTTGCCCGTCATCCGGTATGCCTGCTTCACGGAGTGACATCGAGCGGGAAGACCGAGGTTTACATTCATCTGATTCGTCAGATGATAGCCGAAGGTAAACAGGTGCTTTACTTGGTGCCGGAGATTGTGCTGACCACCCAGTTGACGGACAGGTTATATCGCGTATTCGGTAACCGTATGGGCGTATACCATTCCAAGTTTCCCGATGCCGAACGTGTCGAGATTTGGCAAAAGCAGTTGTCCGAACAGCCTTACGATATTATTGTAGGTGTTCGTTCGTCCGTCTTCTTGCCTTTCCGGCATCTGGGGCTGGTCATAGTGGACGAAGAGCATGAACAATCTTATAAACAGCAGGAGCCTGCGCCGCGTTACCATGCCCGGAATGCGGCGATCATGTTAGCCCGGATGTACGGTGCCCGTACATTGCTCGGTACGGCTACTCCGGCGTTGGAGACTTATTATAACGTCCGCATGGGCAAATACGGTTTGGTGGAGCTGACCGAACGTTTCGGACAAGTACGTTTACCGGAAGTCGAGGTGGTGGATATCAAAGAGCTGCAACGCAGAAGGCGCATGGCCGGTCCGTTCTCGCCGCGTTTGTTGGAGGAGATGCGTCGGGCATTGGAAAACAAGGAACAGGTCATACTGTTCCAGAACCGGCGAGGTTACGCTCCGATGATAGAATGCCACACGTGCGGTTGGGTGCCCAAGTGCAAAAACTGCGATGTCAGCCTGACGTACCATAAGGGACTGAACCAAATGACTTGCCATTATTGCGGCTACACGTGTAACGCCGACTCGCTGTCCGGCCTGTGAAGGTACGGAGCTGGTGCAGCGAGGGTTCGGTACGGAAAAGGTGGAAGATGCCGTACATCAAGTCTTTCCGGAGGCCGCCGTGGCCCGGATGGATTTGGATACGACCCGTACACGTTCGGCCTACGAAGGAATCTTGGAGGATTTCCAAAGCGGAAAGACTGATGTGCTTATCGGAACGCAGATGGTGACCAAAGGATTGGATTTCGAACGAGTCAGCGTGGTCGGCATATTGAATGCCGACGCCATGCTTAATATCCCGGACTTCCGAAGCTTCGAGCGCGCCTTCCAGTTGATGGCACAAGTGGCCGGGCGCGCCGGACGCCGCAGCAGGCAGGGACGTGTCATCTTGCAGACCAAGAGTCCGGATCTGCCTCTCATCCGTCAAGTGACGGAACATGACTATTTCGGGTTGTACGTAGGGCAGATGGAAGAGCGTCAGATGTTTGTATACCCTCCTTTTTGCCGTTTGATTTATGTCTATATGAAACATAAGCGGGCAGATGTGCTCGACCATCTGGCTGCTGAAATGGGGAGCCGTCTGCGCCAGGTGTTCGGTTCCCGTATTTTAGGGCCTGACGCGCCGCCCGTGGCACGAATCCAATTGCTCTATATCCGTAAAATCGTAGTGAAAGTAGAACCCGGAGCTTCTCTGTCAAGGTCCGGGAACAGTTGCTTTATCTCCGCCAAAACCTGATGGCACATCCCGATTACCGCAGTGCCCAAATCTATTATGACGTAGACCCCATGTAAGGCAGGACGCTTATTTCTTTTTCAGTTCCGGATAGCTGATACGCGTGTGGTAAATCGTCTTCAGCTTTTCTTTGAACACGTCTTTAGCCACGGTGATGTCGTGGAACGTGATGGGGCAGTCTTTGAAGAATCCTTCCTGCACTTGGCTGTCCACGATCTTATCCACCAGTCCGCTGATACTCTCTTCCGTGTATTCGTTCAGGCTTCTGGAAGCGGCTTCCACAGAGTCCGCCATCATCAAAATGGCCTGTTCCAGCGTGAACGGGTTCGGACCGGGGTAAGTGAAAAGGGATTCGTCTACCGGTTGGTCCGGATTCTGGTTCTTGTATGAAATCAGGAAGTATTTGGTCTTGCCTTTGCCGTGGTGCGTCGAGATGAAATCCTTTATGACTTGCGGCAGGTTATATTTGTCGGCCAGTTTGAGTCCGTCCTTGACATGACTGATGACAATCGCCGCACTTTGTTCGTAACTGATACGATCGTGAGGATTGAAGTTATTCTGGTTTTCCGTAAAGTAGGCCGGACTGTTCATCTTTCCGATGTCGTGGTATAAGGCTCCGGTTCGGACGAGCAGCGCCTTGGCACCGATTTTTATTCGCCACTTCCGTAGCCAGGTTCGCCACCTGCATGGAGTGTTGGAATGTGCCCGGAGCCACTTCCGAGAGCCGTTTCAGCAGTTCGTTGTTGGTGTTGGACAGTTCGACGAGAGTCACGTTGGAGGTGAAGCCGAAAACCTTTTCGAACAAGAACAGCAACGGGTAGGCAAATAACAAGAGGATGCCGTTGATGATAATATAGATATACATGCCATACTCCAGGCGTGCGAAGTCTTTTTCGTGAATAAGTTCCATACTCATGTAAAAAGCTATAGACGCCAATGTGACATAAAATGCCGAACGGATAAGCTGCGAACGTTGGGAAAGCTCCCTCAGGCTGTAGATGGCCACCATGCCCGCCACAAGCTGTGTGGCGATGAACTCGTAGGGGTATTTCAGGGATATGGCACTGATGAGCACCGTAGCCACGTGAGTCACAAAAGCCGTCCGGGAATCCATGAACACCCGGATGAAAATAGGAGCCATGGCGAACGGGATGATGTAGACATTGAACAGGTTATGCTTGATGAGGAATGAAGTTATCAACGGGTAGATGACCGGCATGGAGGCGATGAACAGGATGTGGCGCGTGTTGGCCAGATAGTCACGGCGGAACAGGTTGAAGTACAACGTCAGGCAGGCAATGATGAGAGCCACGTAAAGCATTTGGCCGAGCAATACCGTATGCGTCTGCATTTTGACGTGTTTCGGCGGGTATATTCTTTTTCCAGAGAAGTGAGGATGTCGTATGTTTCCTTGTCTACGATATCCCCTCGGTCTATAATTTTCTGCCCGCTCATGACCATACCGGACGAATAGGAAAGAGAAGACAGCAAGTCTTTCCGGGATTCTTCGGATTTTGTCTTGTCGTAGGTCAGATTGGGTACGATATAGTCGCTCAGGTTGCATTTCCGCAATACTCTGCGGTCATAATGCAAGCTGTCTTCTCCCAAGTCGATAAGGTATTCGTATGCGGTTTTGTGCGAGAAGACCTGAGTCATCGGTTGTTCCTTGGCCACGTTCTGCGCGAATATGCGGATAGACGCCACTTCATCGCTGTGCATTTGGTCGAAATTCTCCGTGTCCATGACGCCCTGCGCGTAAATATGTTCCAGTTTGTTTTCCACGTATGCCAGATAATTGGCCGGTATGGTGGCCGGTTTCTGTCCGTTTATGGTGGCCTTGAACTTTTCTATCTGTTCTTTCCCCACGGTCTCGTCGATGGCGAAATAAGGTTCGTAATGCTGTAAGATACTGTCCTGTTCCGTCTGTATGGTTTCCGCGCTTTTGTATATCGGAAAGTCGTAGGTCGCGATGAGCTGGCTGTAACGCCAAGGTTTGCCCACGTCGAACTGGTAGGTCGAACGTTCGTCACGCGGCATGTACAGGCACACGATAAACAAGGCCGTGACCGTGATGACGATTCTATAAATCAAAGCCTTCGGGGGTAAGGCTGTTTTGTTGGTTATGTCTGTTCATCTCTTTTTCCGTATTTTATATAGGGCGAAAATACGAAAAAAATACGGGGCGTTTAAATAAAAAGTAGTATTTTTGCACAATATTCACAAATGTTGTTATGACACAGAGAAAAGTAAGGGTTCGTTTCGCTCCCAGTCCCACGGGAGCCTTGCATATAGGCGGTGTACGTACGGCTTTATACAATTATCTTTTTGCACGCCAGCATGGCGGCGAGTTCATTTTCCGTATCGAGGATACAGACTCCAACCGGTTTGTCCCGGGAGCGGAGGAATACATTTTGGAATCTTTCCGTTGGCTTGGTATTCCTTTCGACGAAGGAGTAAGTTTCGGTGGGGAGCATGGTCCTTACCGTCAGTCGGAACGCCGGGACATTTACAAGAAATACGTGCAGGAGTTGCTGGATGCCGGTAAGGCTTATATCGCCTTCGACACGCCGGAAGAACTGGAGGCCAAGCGGCAGGAAATCCAGAATTTCCAGTACGATGCCTCTACGCGCGGCATGATGCGCAATTCGTTGTCGTTGCCGGCTGACGAGGTGGAGCGGCTGTTGGCCGAAGGCCGGCAGTACGTTGTCCGCTTCAAGATAGAGCCGGGCGAGGACGTACATGTGGACGACATGATTCGCGGCGATGTGGTCATCAACTCTTCCATTCTCGACGATAAGGTGCTTTACAAGAGTGCCGACGAATTGCCGACCTACCATCTGGCCAACATCGTAGACGACCATCTGATGGAGGTGACCCACGTGATTCGCGGTGAAGAATGGTTGCCTTCGGCTCCGTTGCATGTCCTGCTTTACCGTGCATTCGGATGGGCTGACACGATGCCGAAGTTCGCCCATTTGCCTTTGTTGCTCAAGCCCGACGGAAGGGAAAATTGAGCAAACGCGACGGCGACCGTCTCGGCTTTCCGGTTTTCCTCTCGAATGGCACGACCCGAAGACGGGCGAAGTGTCCTCCGGTTATCGTGAGAGCGGCTATCTGCCGGAGGCTGTCATCAATTTCCTGGCCTTGTTGGGTTGGAATCCGGGAACCGACCAGGAAATCATGTCGTTGGACGAACTGGTGGAGCTTTTCGACATCACCAAATGCAGCAAGGCCGGTGCCAAGTTCGATTATGTGAAGGGCCTGTGGTTCAACCGTGAATATATCCCTGATGAAGGACAACAAGGAATTGGCTCCCGCTTTCGACAAGATACTGCGCGAGAATGGGATAGAAGCACCGATGGAACGCATAGAAGCCGTGGTGGGCATGATGAAGATGAAGAAAATCAATTTCATCAAAGAACTGTGGCCCCTTTGCGACTTCTTCTTCATTGCCCCGGAAGCGTACGACCGCGAGGACAAGTTCGTGCGGAAGAACTGGACGGAAACGGCGGCGGCCGACATGGCCGAACTGGCCGCATTGCTGGAAGGCCTGGATGATTTCTCGGTAGAGGGACAGAAAGCGGCCGTAGACCGTTGGGCGGAAGAGACGGGCAAGAAGCCTTGGAATCCTTGGCGTGTGGCTTTGGTGGGCACAGGAAAGGGCCCCGACATGTATGAGCTTTCAGCTTTCCTTGGGAAGGAGGAAACATTACGTAGAATGCGTAAAGCCGTAGAGATTCTGAAATGATATATTCGATCGCGCTTTATCTGTATGCCCTGGCAGTCGTATTGGTTTCGCCTTTCCGCAAGAAAGCGTGGCTGATGGTGAAAGGGCAATGGAATACTTTCCGTATTTTGCGGAAAAACATCCGCCGGGAGGAAATGTATGTTTGGTTTCATGCCGCTTCCTTGGGCGAGTTCGAACAGGGGCGTCCGCTGATGGAGCGGTTGCGGCGGGAGCATCCGGAGTACAAGATATTGCTGACCTTTTTCTCTCCTTCGGGTTATGAAGTGCGCAAGGACTACGAGGGGCGGACGTGGTGTGCTATCTCCCGTTCGACACGCCGGGCAATGTGCGCAGCTTTTTGCGGTTGGCTCGTCCGCGCATGGCGTTCTTCATCAAATATGAGTTTTGGAACAATTACCTGCATGCTTGCCGCCGTCGTCAGATTCCGGTGTACAGCGTGAGCAGTATTTTCCGTGAGAACCAAGTGTTTTTCCGTTGGTATGGGCGCAGTTACAGCGATGTGCTGCGTTGTGTGACCCATTTCTTCGTGCAAAACGAAACTTCGTGCGAATTGTTGGCACGCAAGGGCATCACGAACGTCACCGTGGCCGGAGACACGCGTTTCGACCGTGTGCTGGACATTTGTCGGCAGGCCAAGGATTTGCCGTTGGTGAAAGCTTTCAAGCAAGATGCCAAGGTGTTGGTGGCCGGAAGCTCATGGGCACCGGATGAGGATTTGATTATTCCTTACTTCAACGCTCATCCGGAAATGAAGTTGGTGTTGGCGCCCCATGTGGTCAGTGAAGACCATTTGAAGGAGATAGAGGGAAAGTTGCGCCGTCCGTTTGTGCGTTACTCCCGTGTCACGGAAGAAAGTGCCGCCCGTGCCGATTGCTTGATTATCGACGGTTACGGTTTGCTTTCGTCTATCTATCGTTACGGCGAGATGGCCTACGTGGGCGGCGGTTTCGGTGTAGGCATCCATAACGTGCCCGAGGCTGCGGTGTATGGCGTACCCGTGCTTATCGGTCCGAACAACCGCAAGTTCCGTGAGGCGCAGGATTTGTTGCGCGAGGGCGGTTGTATGGAAGTGACGGATGCAGACACCTTCGGCCGGACGATGGACCGCCTGCTTTCCGACGGGAAGTTTCTGGCGGAGCGGGGACGAATTGCCGGACAGTATATCGAGCGGAACGCCGGAGCGTCGGATTTGATTTTCGATAGTGTGAAATTCTGAAGGATGAATCAGATAGGATACAAGTTGGAAAAAGCGGGCGTTTGTCCGCTTTTTTTGTGTTTCGATAGGCTGAAAATCGGCAAAAACAGCTCCCGTCTGTATGTCCGATTCCGGGAAAAAGAGAGTAAAATGCGGTATTTTGGGGGCGTTTTGAGGGAGTTTTCCCCTCTTTTTCGAGGTTTGTTGTCTTTCGTTTGAAGCAAATTGGAAAATCGTTCTGCTCCAAACGAAAAATCATTCTCATGAGATTGAAAAATCAAAGTGTTCCAAACGGCATTTTTAGGGGCTTACAATCGGATTTTTACCTCTTTTTTTCGCTATTTGCATGAACTTCACGGCTCAAAATATAAGAGCATGATGCTCCTCCTTTCCTTGTTTTTTGTGTCACGGCGAAAGTGCTGTCGCCCGGTTCTGCGGAGCCTACGGGTACGGATGTCACCGGAAGACGGTGCAGGCTTTCTTTTTTGTACGAGGGGCAACCGTGCGTGGCTGGCGTATTTTCCTTTGGCTTTTCCGAAGGGGGAAAATATTCGATTCTGGCGAAGGTTACGTCGTGGTGATGTCAAGTTTTCCTGAGAAACGACTCTGGCCGCAGAGGCTTTCATGTCTGCGGCCAGAGTCATATTTCGGTCCAAGGGAGTTTCATTCGGCTTGTTCCAATAGTTTCAGAACCTCTTCATAGCGGTCGCAACTGACGACGTAACATTTGTTTGATGTTTTAATTTCAATCAGTGATTGGGCGTCTTTGACTGCTACAGTGAATTGTCCTGTCTTGTCCTCCCAAAACTCTCCGGTGAGTCCGAAAAGCCCATAAACACCCCAACTTTTGATGGCACGGGTGAGCGTTTTTCTGTGGCGAGCATATAGGATTTCTTTTCGGGAGATGGTTATGGCACCGTATACTTTTTCTGATGACAACCTTGTCTGCTGTCACTTCTACCTGTTTGATTTGGTTAAAATAGGAATATATGAATGCTACGATGACAAGACAGATACAGGCGTACAGAGCCACTGCAAGTCCTATGCCGGTTTGTCCTTTTATCAGCCGGCAGATGGCCGTAGCGGCGGCTGCCAGCAAGATGAAAGACATGAACCAGGTGGTGCATAGCAGTCCGATAGAATAAGAGGATTTGAATTTTCTCATGATTTCACGTGTTGACGTATTATCGCCGGGTAGCTTCGTCATACTCTTCCGATGTGGTGCAGTAATGCGTGTGTTCGGGATGGGCATCCGAACGGCGGTACCAGTCGGAGTACATGACGTAGTGTTGGGCATAGCCTACGTTGAGTTCCTTGGCCTGTTCGGGGTCTACCTTCTTGATGAATCTGGCCGGTACGCCTCCCCACAGCTCGCCGTCGCCGATGACCGTATTCTTCAGACCAAGGCACCGGCGGCTACGATGGCACCATGACCGACGACAGCGTGGTCCAGAATGGTGGAGCCCATACCGATGAGGGCGCCGCTTTTCACTTCGCAACCGTGCAGCGTGACATTATGTCCTACGGTCACGTCGTCGCCGATGATGATGGGGGCTTTGCCGTAAAGCGTATGCAGGCAAGAACCGTCTTGGATGTTCACGCGGTTGCCGATTTTGATGAAATGTACGTCTCCGCGCAGGACGGCGTTAAACCATACGGTACAGTCGTCGCCCATGGTGACGTCGCCTATGATAGCTGCCCCTTCGGAGAAGTAGCAGTGTTTGCCGAACTTGGGAGTCAAGTCGTTGAGTTTTTTAATCAATGCCATATTTTATGATTTTTGAGATGGTTTTGTGTGTTCGTATGGCCGGGTGCTTCGCGGAGCCATGTGCGGTGTTCGTGGTCGAGCAACGGAGCCAGTTGGTCGTACACCCGGCTGTGGTAACGGTTGAGCCATTCGATTTCCTCCGTGTCGAGCAAGGACCAGTCTATCGGTTCCATGTCGATGGGACAGAGGGTGAGCGGGTCGAACTGGAGGAATGTGCCGAACTCGGTTTCCCGATAGGGCAAGATGACCTGCGTGTTTTCGATGCGTATGCCATGCCGCCCTTTCTTTGTAGATGCCCGGTTCGTTGGTCACGGTCATGTAGGGGAGGAGCGGGGACGGCATATAGTTCATGCGGATTTGATGAGGACCTTCGTGCACGCACAGGCAGGAACCCACACCATGTCCTGTGCCGTGAAGATAATTGATGCCTTCCTGCCACATGGCATAGCGGGCGCAAGCGTCGAGTTGCGTGCCGCTGCAACCTTGCGGGAACTTGGCATGGGCCAGTCGGATGTGTCCTTTTTCAATACTAAGGTATAGTCGTGGCGTTCCTCCTCGTTCACCGGGCCGAGGGCGATGGTGCGGGTGATATCCGTCGTGCCGTCTTCGTATTGCGCGCCCGAGTCGAGCAGCAACAGTCCCTTCGGTAGGAGTTCCAAATCGGTTTCCGGAGTAGGTTCGTAATGGACTACGGCACCGTGGTGGGCATATCCGGCAATGGTGTCGAAAACTGTTGCCGCAGAACAAATCCTGTTCGCTGCGCAGTTCCTCCAGTTTACGGCTGATGCTAAGCTCTGTCTGTCCTCCGGCCTGTACCGCCGGTGTGAGCCATTTCAGGAATTTCACCATGGCCACACCGTCGCGCAGCATGGCGCGGCGGTAGCCTTCCACCTCTGCCGGATGTTTTACGGCTTTGAGCAAGCCCACGGGGGATGCCGCGTCTACTACGGAGCATGTTTCGGGCAGGCTGCGGCAGAGGGCGTAGTTTGTGGTTTGGCAGTCTGTCCATATCCGCTTGCCGTCAAAACGTGACAAATCGGGCAGGATGTCGGTATAGTTCCGTGTTTCCACGCCGCATTCCTTCAGATGGGCAGAAACCTCTTCCGTGAGTTTCACCTTATTTATATATAAGGTACAGCGGGAGGGGGTAATCCATGTGTAAGCTACGAATACGGGCGTACAATGTACGTCCGTGCCGCGCAGGTTCAACGTCCAGGCTATTTCGTCGAGGGCGGACAGAATCAGCCCGTCGGCTTGCCGCCCGGCCATGGCCTCGCGGATGAGTGCGAGTTTTTCGGTTATGCTACGGCCTGCGAAGGCGGGCGGTTGTATTCTGACCGATGAATCGGGTAGAGCCGGACGGTTCTTCCACAGCGTGTCAGCCGGTTGGTCTGCTATTTCAAGGTGCAGTCCGCAATGCGTAAGCTCTTCCCTGACGGTGCGGATTTCGTCTGCGGAGTTGGTCCATGCGTCCATGCCCACGGCGCTTCCCGGCGGAAGAACCTCCGCCAGCCATTGCGTGACGGACGGCGTGCCCTCCAAACGTTCTTTCATCAAGCGGAACGGAGTGTCCTTCAGTTGTTCTTCCGCTGCGATAAAGTAGCGGGAGTCGGTCCACAGTGCGGCATCGTCCGATGTGACGACAGCCGTTCCGGCAGAACCGTTGAAGCCGGAAATCCATTCCCGTGTTTTCCAATACTCGGGAGGGTATTCGCTATGGTGCGGGTCTGTGCTGGGGAAAATATAGGCGGCCAATCCGTGCGCCTTCATATAGGTGCGCAGGTTGTTGATACGTGATGTGATACTTTCTTTCATGCTTGCGGAATTTAAGAGTGAACGGGCAAAAATACAATTATATTTGCGTATGCGAAACTAAATGAGCGGAAATTTGGACAGCTTTCTGCTGGGTAGCGATTTTTCCATGATAGAAGTGCATTTTTTTCCATCGTGGAGGCATTGGAAAGCTTTCAAAAAAGGTTGCTTCTATTTGTTGCTTAGTTAAATACTTCCAACGATTGTTTGGGAAGCTTGTAAAAAGTCTAAAAATACCGATTTTTACTCCGTGTAAAACTTTCTTTTTCGTATTGGATGTATAGAGATATAAGGAGGACTAATTCTAATATGAGTTTATGAATGAGAAAACAAATTCATGAAGCCCACAAGGAGATGATGGTGGCTTATGGTCACATCGTCTGTGGTCTGATGGATGCCAAATCCTTTGTAGTCATGGTGACGGAAAACGTTCTTTTCGACAAAAAGAAAGAGAAGATGATGGAAAATAGAATTAATTTAAAACAGCCTCTTAATCCGTTTTTTGCTTCCATATAATAATTATTATCAGAAGTTGTTCACACTATCAGACAATTTATATAAATTTGCTCTCAGATTAAAAACCTTTTACCTCATGGCTAATTTGAATAGACTAAAAGTGGTACTTGCAGAACAGCAAAAAACAGGAAAATGGCTTGCAGAACAGATTGGAAAATCCAATTGTACTGTAAGTAAATGGTGTAGTAATTCTGTTCAACCAGACCTTAAAACGCTTAATGATATAGCCAATGCCCTTAATATTGATGTGAAGGATTTGATTGTCAGCAGTGTAAACCATAAATGAATTATTGTCATGGAAATAAACAAGAAAGAACTCAAAGAACAAGAGGTACGCACTATGTTCATTACTCCTGCACTCCAACAAAAAGGGGTGGGCAGTAAGCGTAAACATGCGTGAAGAGTATTATTTTACGGATGGTCGAGTGCTTGTTGTTGGCAACCAACATTCAGTGGCAGAGGGTAAAAAAGCTGATTATTTATTATACCATAAAGGTAAGCCCATTGCGGTAGTTGAAGCTAAAGATAATAAACATGCGGTTGGAGGTGGCATTCAACAAGCTATGGATTATGCCCAAATCCTTGACTTGAAATTTGCCTACTCCAGCAATGGCGATGCGTTCTTGGAACATGACTTTATCACGGGGAAAGAAACAGAAATCAAGTTAGAGGAATTTCCGACAGAGGAAGAACTATATAACCGTTATCTTACATCCAAAGAGTTATACATCTGAAGAGCTCAATATAATAGAAACACCGTTCTACTATGATGCCCATAGCCATGAACCAAGATATTATCAACGTATAGCTGTTGACCGTACAGTAGAAGGCCATCGCCAGAGGGCAGCAACGTGTACTTGTCGTAATGGCAACTGGTACTGGGCAAGACATTTACTGCCTTTCAGATAATCCATCGGCTTCATAAAAGTGGATCAAAGAAGAAGATACTTTATCTTGCAGACCGTAATATTCTCATTGACCAAACGATGGTGCAAGGACTTCAAGCCATTCAAGAAGCAGGGGTTAATAACTAAAATAATCTCACCTAAAGAAGGAGAAGAAAAGATTAATTCATTTGAGGTTTATATGGCTTTGTATCATCAATTGGTCGGGAAAAGAAGGAAAGCCAGATCCGTTCTTGGAGGTACAACCAAACTTTTTTGATTATCGTTGATGAGTGCCATCGTGGAAGTGCAAAAGACGACTCCGCATGGCGCAAGGTATTAGAATATTTTAGTGCGGCTACCCAAATTGGTATGACTGCCACACCGAAAGCCGATGAAGGCGCGAATAAACTTGGATTATTTCGGTGAACCAGTATATACCTATTCACTTCTTCAAGGCATTCAAGATGGTTTCTTAGCTCCATACAGAGTTACAGCAGACTTTATTAATATTGATTTACAAGGATGGACTCCAGAAGAAGGTGAAATAGATTTATTAGGCAAGGAGATTGAACAGAAACTATATCAAAGACAGAATATAGGTCGTGATCTTGCCATCAAGTTAAGGCGTAAAGTAGTAGCACATAGGATAACCCAAATGTTACATGACATTGGTCGTATGACAAAGACAATCGTATTCTGTTCTGATATTGAGGAAGCTGCCGAAATGCGTACTTTGCTTATCAATATGAATAGTGATTTATGAAAAAGTCGCCTTACTATGTTACACGTATTGTTGGTGAGGATAAAGAAGGTAAGAAACAACTGGACAATTTCATTAGTGTTGACGAACCCTATCCTGTGATTGTTACCACTTCCGAACTTCTTTCTACCGGAGTGGATTGTAAAACTTGTGGTTTAATTGTCATAGACAAAGAAATTGGTTCTATGACAGAATTTAAGCAGATTATCGGACGTGGTACACGACTTAGAAAAAGACAAGGGTAAATGGCATTTGGAGATCCTTGACTTCCGTAATGCTACCTCAAAATTCAAAGACCCGGCATTTGATGGCGACCCTGAACCACCCAAAGGAGGAGGGAAAAAGCCTAAGCCTTACAAAATCATAGATGCTCCAGAAATTCCAATAGTATCTGAGCCTCGTGAAAATATCTTATCAGCGGTAAGAATATTCGCATTGCCCATGAAATCGTTTCAGTGTTAGGAGAAGATGGCAAGACGATGAGAACGGAAAGTGTTCAGTCGTTTGCTAAAAAGCAATTATTACGCCATTACCAAACTTTGGATGATTTTATCCAAACGTGGACGGAGGCAGAACGCAAACAGGCCATTATGGATGAATTGAAAGAATATGCTATTCTGATAGATGCTGTACGTGAAGCTAATCCGGCATTGAAGGATGCCGACATCTTTGATGTGATATGCCACGTTGCGTTTGACCAACCGCCATTAACAAGGAAAGAGAGAGCAAACAATGTAAAGAAGCGTAATTACTTCGGGAAGTACGAAGGTAAAGCCCGTGAAGTATTGGAGGCTCTTCTTGACAAATATGCAGAGAATGGTATTCTCGACTTTGAAAAGGCAAATATTTTGGAGATACCGCCGTTCAACAGCATAGGAAAACCAACAAAAATCATAAAGTTATTTGGCGGTAAGGTTGCTTTTGAGCAAGCCATCAGAGAACTAGAATATCAAATTTATAAATCAGCTTAAAAATGGCAGTAAACAACATCATAAAGCGAATCAAAATATAATGCGCCAAGACGCTGGTATCAATGGTGACGCACAGAGAATTGAACAAATGACTTGGATGTTTTTCTTGAAAGTCTATGACACTCAGGAAGATACATGGGAGTACAAAGATGAGAACTACAAGTCTATCATTCCCGAAGATTTACGTTGGCGCAATTGGGCGGTAGACGAGAAAGACGGCGAAGCGTTGACAGGAGAAGCACTGCTCTCTTTTGTCAATGAAAAACTGTTCCCTACTTTAAAGAATCTTCCGATAGACGCCAATACACCAAGAGCCAAAAGCATTGTTCAAGAAACATTTGCTGACTTAAACCAGTATATGAAGAATGGAACGCTTTTGCGTCAAGTGGTCAACATCGTAAATGAAATCGAATTTGACGATGCTGATGACCGCCACACATTTGGAGATATTTATGAGGGAATCTTGAAAGACTTGCAATCAGCAGGCAATGCAGGTGAGTTCTATACTCCACGTGCTTTGACAGACTTTATCGTGATGATGCTTGACCCGAAATTGGGCGAGACCTTTGGTGACTTCACCAGTGGTACAGGCGGCTTCCTTACCTCTGCTCTCAATTATATGAGTAAGAGCGTCAGTTCTGCCGAAGATGGAGAAAAACTGCAAAATGCAGTCGTGGGACAAGAATGGAAACCGCTACCTTATCTTTTGAGTATAACAAATCTGTTGCTCCATGATATTGAGGCTCCTAATATTGCAAATTGTGATTCGCTTGGAACAAATATCACAGATTTCAAGGAAAGCGATAAAGTGGATGTTATCGGTATGAATCCTCCGTATGGTGGTAGCACAGAAGATAGTGTAAAAAGCAATTTCCCGGTGCAGTACCGTTCAAGTGAAACAGCGGATTTGTTCATAGCCCTTATCATGTACCGCCTCAAAGTTGGTGGTAGATGCGGTGTGATTATCCCAGATGGTTTCTTGTTTGGTACGGATGGAGCAAAACTTGCACTTAAAGAAAATTTACTCCGCAAGTTCAATCTGCATACCATCATCCGTTTACCGGGCTCGATATTCTCCCCATATACCTCTATTGCAACCAACATTCTTTTCTTTAATAATGAAGAAGCAGAGGGCTGCGAAGAAGGATTCAAGACTAAAGAGATATGGTTCTATCGCTTGGATATGCCGGAAGACTACAAGCACTTCTCAAAGACCAAACCAATGAAGGTGGAGCATACCCTACCTATTCAGGAATGGTGGAAAGACAGGAAAGAAATTATCAGTGATGAAGTGGGAGAAAAGAGCCGTGTGTTCACTGCCCAACAGTTGATTGATTTGGATTGCAACTTCGACCAGTGCAAGTTCCCGAAAGAGGAAGAAGAAATACTCCCTCCGGCAGAACTGCTCAAACAGTATTTTGAGAAACGTGCTGCACTCGACCATGAAATAGACAAAACCCTTTCTGAGATTCAAAAAATTCTCGGCATAGACATAAAATCGTGTAACTGATAATAGTGAAGTGATATGAAAGATTTGACCATCTCAAACATAGAACGGCAGAATGTACTTAACAATCGTTTTGCGGTCAGTAAAGTACAAGAACATCTTGATATAGAAGGAATGCTCTTTGAGGGAGAATACCGCTTTACAAAAAAAATGGTTGCCGACTTTTATCAAGTTGACACATCTACAATAGATCGTTACCTGCAATCAAATTCTGATGAATTGAAGCATAACGGATATATTTTATGTAAGGGTAAACAGCTGAAAGAGTTTAAGTTAGAATTTGCTCACCTTATTAATGAGGCGAGCAAAACAACACAACTTGGGCTGTTTAATTTCCGCTCTTTCTTGAATATGGGTATGCTACTTACAGAGAGTGAAAAAAAGCCAAGAAAGTCCGTAGCCTTATCTTGGATTTTGTGATTACTACCATCAATGAAAAGACAGGTGGAGGAACAAAATATATCAACCGCAGGGATGTGCATTACCTTCCTGCCGCAATAACAGAGGAAAACTATCGTAAAAATCTCACTTCTGCCATCAATCAATATGTGGATGGGCATCCCACATACAAATATTCTCAAATTACAGATTTCATATACAAGGCTGTATTCAAGGAGAATGCTAAGGAATACCGGGAAGTGTTGAAGTTGGATTCCAAAGACAATGTTCGACACACGCTGTATTCAGAGGTTATATTGGTTATTTCTTCTTTTTTGAAAACGGTGTGGGTGCAGCTATCAGTGAACGATTCAAGGAAAACGGTGGTAGAAAACTTACCATTGACGAAGTGGAGCGTATTGTAAACGAACTTGCCGAACATCCCATGCAGAAACCTTATCTGAATGATGCCAGAACAAAAATGGCTTCAAGGGATTTCAGTTTCCGGGATGCGTATCATGGCAACATTGCAGACTATCTGCAAGCTGTTACTCCTGAAGAGTTTGAACGATTCATCGGTGACCAGTCTATTGATTTTGACCGTATTTTAGCGGACAATAAAGATGTACTGAAACGCTTAAAACAGGCAGAGGATGAGTAAGGAAATTATTTACATAGATTACGATGAAGCCCTAAACATCTATGGCAAAATGATTGATGCCAGTGATGGTGGCTTTGAAGGAGTGCGTGATGAAGGCGGTATTCGTGCTACATTGGATTTTGTGCAAAACGATTTATACTATCCTACCTTTGCCGACAAACTGACCTATTTGATGTATAGATTTTGTTCCGGGCACTTCTTCAATGATGGGAACAAGCGTATTGCACTGACTTTGGGTGCGTACTTCTTACACAAAAATAATTACTATTGGCACGCTTGTATCTGTATGCGTACATTGGAATCTATCATTTATCACGTGGCAGCATCGAACATCGACCAAGATTTGCTGCTACGCATCGTCAATAGCTTTTTGACCAGTAAAGATTATGACGAAGAACTGAAAATAGATATTGCCAATGCCATGAGTAAAGGAGAGTTAGGAATACAAGGAGAAGATTACGAATAAATGAATATAATTATGGCGAATGTACTTGAAATCATAAAAAACGAAATTACGCAAGATTATTATAAAAATAATTTTCCAAATGATGGTCAACGTTTCATTGCGTGGTATATGCGGAATATACATCTTCTGGATCAAAGACAAGCTAAAGATGCCATCACAGACGGAGCCAATGATAAACAAATTGATGCCGTATATATTGATGAAGACGAGCAAAAAATATATATTGTACAAGGGAAATACTACCTTGGTGAATCTGTTGATGCAACTCCTGTGAGAGAAGTTATATCTGCTTGGAGCCAATTTAGTAACTTAGCTCAATTACAGGAAAATGCTAATTCTAAATTAAAGACTAAAATATCAGAAATAGCAACAGCATTAGAAGATGACTCTTACTGCGTATGTTTTGAATTAATAACAACATCTATCTTTACGGATGCGGCTATGGATGATATACATTCATTCCAAACCAAATTATCAGAGGAAGATGATGCTGAATTGAATTATAGTACACAATTCTCCGTAGTTGATAAACAAGGTTTGGAAGATGCTTATAGTTGTGTTATTGAACAAACGAATCCAACTTTAAACCATACTATCAAGCTTGAAGCTGGTAAATATATGACGACAGAATTAGGGGCGACAAGCGTAATAGTTGCAGCCATGCCTCTGAAAGAATGTATAAAACTCCCTGGCATTAAAGATGGGTCTTTGTTCCAGAAAAATGTACGACAGAGTTTAGGCATTAACAATACCGTAAATAAAAAGATCAAGAAAACCATAAACGATCCGAATAAATGTGGTGACTTCTTCTTTTTTTTTCATAATGGAATCACTGCCATTTGTAATAAAATTGAAGAATGTGGCAATGGTGAGTTTAAACTTTATGGATTGAATGTTGTAAATGGATGTCAATCATTGAATACTATTTTAAGTTGTAGTGAGAATGTACGAAAGCGTGATGATGCTTATGTTCTATTCAGATTTTATGAAATTCCACAAAGAGACAGGGCTGATTCTATTAGCATTAACACAAATACGCAAAGTGCTGTAAAGGCAAGAGATTTACGCAGTAACAGTAAGCAGATATTAAAACTCAAAAAGGCATACGAAGCAAAATATTCTAATGGATTCTTTGCAACCAAAAGAGGTGAAATTATTCCAGCCGACAAGGACAAACAGTACTGCATAGAGTTATCATATTTAGGAAAGAATCTTACAGCTTGGTACATGCAAAGACCTAATTTATCTTATGGTGAAACTAAGATTTTTGACAAGTATTTCAATACATTGTTCAAGAACGACTATTTGCCTGAAGATGCTTATGCTCTATCGTTTTGGATGAGAAAAAATAATGGATGCATGGACTCAGGAAAACCCATTAGGACTGGAAGAGGAACTACTAACAATGAAGGCTTATGCTCCATACCATCTTCTTTTTTGCCATATCAATGGTTTTTGCTAAATGTAACAATCAAACAAATGTACCATCACCGAGTGAGTGCTTAAAAGTGGCTTCTGAAAACAATCTTGTTGACAGCATAATTAATATTGCGGCAAACTGTTTAAACAGTGCTATTTCGGCAGAAAAAAAACAATTGCGAGCAGAATAATAAAAAGTTTCATTCCTCAAAATTGGGTAAAAAACAAGAGTTGCAATGCAGGTATTATGTCTGCTATTCAGAATTATTTTTCTTTCCTCCCAACAATGAATAAGGAGATGGATTCCAAACTTAAAAATGGAGTAAAAATAGACTCAAAGTATTTCTCATATAGAGTACAAGCAGAGGATTAAAAAATGAACGGAAAGCAATTAAAAAACAGCATACTTCAGTGGGCGATACAGGGGAAACTTGTACCGCAAGATCCTAATGACGAACCGGCATCTGTACTTCTTGAACGTATCAGAGTAGAAAAAGAAAAACTAATTAAGGAAAAGAAAATCAAGAAAGACAAAAACGAATCAATCATTTACCGTGGTGAGGACAATTCCTATTATGAGAAGTTTCTCGCGACTGGTGAGGTGAAGTGTATTGATGAAGAGATTCCGTTTGAGATACCGCAGGGCTGGGAATGGGAACGAATAGGCAATATTTTTTTCGTTACAAAGTTAGCTGGATTTGAATACACTAAGTTTTTTACCAAAGAAGCACTATCAGCATCTAATCCAATTCCAATAGTACGTGCTCAAAATGTTCGTATGGGATTTTTTGAAGAAAACAAAAATGAAGCTATTTCTGAAATGTTGTCAAATCAGTTAGAAAGAAGTGCTTTGAACAAAAAATGTTTGTTAATGACATTTATTGGTGCAGGTATAGGTGACACTTGCATTTTTCCTGCTGAAAGAAAAAACCACTTAGCTCCTAATGTTGCAAAAATAGAACCACTTGATGATAGCATTTCTTTAGATTATGCAGTTTTTGCGCTAATGAGTCCTTGTGGACAAAGAGGAGTAAATGCAATCAAGAAATCCACAGCTCAACCGAGCCTATCAATGGAGACTATTAAATTGTTGATACCTATTCCACCTTTAAAGAACAAAAATGTATTTCGTTAAAGTTGTCCGAAGCCTTACCATTGGTAGAAAAAAATTCAAAAGTACAAGAAGAACAAAAAATCAATTAAATGTCGAAATCCAATAATTATTAAAAAAAATCCATATTGCAGGAGGCTATTCAAGGCAAGTTGGTTCCACAGATTGCAGAGGAAGGTACAGCCCAAGAATTGCTTGAACAGATTAAAACCGAGAAAGAAAAACTTGTCAAAGATGGCAAATTAAAAAAGTCAGCTTTAACAGATTCAGTTATCTTTAAAGGTGACGATAACAAGTACTTCGAGAAGAATGGAAATACGGAAATGAATATTACTGACGAGATTCCATTTGAAATACCTGATAGCTGGAGTTGGGTAAGACTTAACGATATATGTTCTTATATCCAAAGAGGGAAGTCACCTAAATACTCTCTGATAAAGAAATACCCTGTTGTAGCAATGGAGTGGTTTCTCAATAGATAAAGCCCAATTCATAGATCCAGATACTTTATCATCGTATGGTGAAGAACGTATTTTACAGGACGGAGATTTAATGTGGAACTCTACAGGATTGGGAACATTAGGACGAATGGCAATTTATTGTAGTACCTTAAACCCGTATGAATTGGCTGTGGCAGATAGTCATGTTACTGTTATAAGAGCAATGAAAAAGTTTGTTCTGCCACAATACCTTTATTACTATTTCACAAGCAATACGGTACAATCTGTAATAGAAGATAAATCGGATGGTAGCACAAAACAAAAAGGAGCTTGCAACTGCTACAGTAAAAACTTATCTAGTTCCGATTCCACCTCTGATGGAGCAAAAGCCGAATTATCTCAAAGATTGAGCAATTAGCAAGTATTATGAGAGGATAAATGGGCAAATTATTGAAATAGAGCTTCCTTTTGAATATCCTAACAATTGGTCTGTGCTACGTTTGAAAGATATTTGCCAACTAATAGACGGTGAAAAAAAAAGAGAAACGGGAAGGACATTTGTCTGGATGCAAAAATACCTACGTGGAAAATCATCTGCTACCATTGTAGAAAAGGAAAATTTGTCTATGCGGGCGATAATATCATTCTTGTGGATGGTGAAAATTCCGGTGAAGTTTTCTCCGTTACACAAGATGGATATGTGGGAAGCACATTCAAACAGCTATGGCTTTCTTCGGCTATGTGGAAACCATATATCTTGGCTTTCATCTTGTTCTATAAAGAGGAATTAAGAAATTCAAAAAGAGGTGCAGCAATTCCGCACCTCAATAAAGAGTTATTCTACAACCTGCTTATTGGTATTCCACCTTTAGCTGAACAGCAACGTATAGCAGAACGGGTAAATGAATTATCGCAGTTGCTCAAATAGTTTTTCTATTTGGGCAACAATGCGATGTTGCTCTGCCAAGGATGGAATTGGCAATAATGCCGTTGATAAACGTTCTTTGCCAATGTTATAAAATGCCTGCCCTGATTTATTCGTTATAGATTTCATAAAATCAATCATAAAACGGAGAACTTAAAAGATAGAGAATTACTTTGAGAACTTAAAAAGATAGAGAATATACTTTGAGAGCCATTGATTTTTCAGATACAAGCGAATGATAAATACGAACCCACCGACAGTTGTGTTTGGCATATCACTATTTACTCTTACCATTTTACCAATATTTTCCAAACTTGTAACCGCAGGTGTTAATATGTCATTCTCTTTCAATATAATATCCTCTTTAACTTTATCTTTTGTAAGAAATATATCATCATCTTTGATTCTCAATTCAAAAGGAGATATATTACCTCCACGCAGAATGCGGACACCCTCTTTTGTTGTAACGGTTTCTTCTTTTTTGAATGTTGCTCCTGTAAAGATTGAGCATATATCTTTTAGCCTACACCAACTCCATCCATTAGGCAAATCAAAGGCTATTTCCTCAGTAATTTCTTTGTCACTCTTTCCTACCTGCTCATAATACTTGTTATCGTCACCTTTATAGATAACAGAATCAGACAGTGCAAACTTCTTTAGCTTGCCCTCTTTTACGAGCTTTTGTTTCTCCTGCCGTATCTGCTCAAGTAATTCTTGTGCAGTTCTTTCTTCCGGAATCTGAGGGACGAGTTTGCCTTGGATTGCTTCTTGAAGAATGGATTTTCTAAGCCTATTATGAATGCTATCGTTTAGTTGATTTAATTCTTCTTGAGATTTTTCGTATTTGACAGCGATTGGCATAATTGCTTCTATTTGAGAAATAATACGCTTTTGCTCGTTAATTGAAGGAGTAGGGATAAGAATATTGTGCAATGCCCCAGATGATAATCCTTGGATTCCAATTCCTTTGCCACCGATATAACCTATGCCCTTGTATAAATACATTACATAGTAGAAAAATCGTGTACACAATGGGATGTAAGACCGCAGTTTATGAATATGATTTTGAATCCTAATGTTATAGTCATAATTCCATATTGCACTTCTTCCAATATCTCCACCCTCGCATACCAATAAGTCGCCTTTAGTAGCTGTACATTTTCCCAATTCCTCTTCAGTAAAATACATTTCTTTTAAGGAAGATAATTCAAATCTATCCCAATAGAGATTCGATGTAGTAATATATGTGTATAAATTTCCTTTTCTATTAGTGCCGTTCAAAGCCTTTCCTGTGCAATGTGAGAAAATATATCCTAATCTACACCATTCCCAAGTAGCAGGTATTTCAAACGGAATCTCCTCGTCAATGCACTTCACCTCCCCAGTAGCGAGAAACTTCTCATAATAGGAACTCAATGAATTTGTAAATACCATACATTATTAACGATAATGAATTGTTTAACCAATAATGTATTAGACATGAACATTGAAAATTTTGAAACGTATCTTCGTCAAGGGAATATGGCGGAGAATACGATTGCAGCTTACCACTATGCCGTAAAAGAGTATTATTCTCGTCACAAGGAACTGAACAAGCGTAATTTGCTTGTGTATAAAACTTATCTCATTGAGAAGTTCAAGCCTAAAACTGTAAATCTACGTATTCAGGCAATGAACAAGTATCTTGATTGCATGGGAAAATCTCGTCTGAGATTAAAATCTGTCAAGGTACAACAGCGTAGTTATCTAGAAAATGTAATCAGCAATGCCGACTACGCTTTTCTGAAAAACAAACTAAAAAAAGAAGAAAACCAAGAATGGTATTTCGTTGTTCGTTTTCTCGCAGCCACAGGTGCAAGAGTCAGTGAACTTATACAAATGAAGGTGGAACACGTGCAGATAGGTTATTTTGACATCTATACCAAAGGTGGCAAGATACGCCGTATCTATATTCCTAAATCACTCCGCAAGGAAGCTACGGAGTGGCTCAATAGTACCAATCGTACAAGCGGTTATCTATTCCTCAATCGCTTTGGCGAGCGTATCACCACCAGAGGTATTGCGCAGCAGTTAAAAAACTATGCCACAAAATATGGTTTGAATGAGAAGGTGGTTTATCCTCATTCGTTTCGCCATCGCTTTGCCAAGAATTTTTTGGAGAAGTTCAACGATATTTCTTTGCTTGCTGACCTGATGGGACATGAAAGCATTGAGACCACTCGCATTTATTTGAGGCGTAGCAGTGCCGAACAACAAGAGATTGTTGATAAGGTCATAACATGGTGATGTATTTGGAAGGTTGGTCAGCCCATCCTTCCAAATTCCTCTAAAAGAACTTCATATAAATTATCAATCCTCCCAGTGTCAAACAAAAATACGCATACAATATCCAGAATCCGACAATGGCACATTTGGCTATCCTGCCATTAAGAGAAAACGAAGTGTCAGATTTTACATATTTATAGACTTCTTTCCAGTGATTAGTATGAAGTGCCTTCAATTCTGTTATCTGCTTCTCAAATAAAGATTTTTCTGCCTCAATCAATCTATGGCGATATTCAGCAAGAACAGCCTTATCCTCATCGCTAAGTTTGACATTTATAACAGTATTCTCCGTCTGAATAATTGCATGGCAAATAGTATCAGAGATATTGTCAAATGTTTTTACAGCAGCATTGAGAACCTGTGCCGATTCTTCAAAAGTTAACACTGAAGCATCTACAAATGCTTTTATCTGTCTCAATTCTTGGATAACATCTTTGATGTCCTTAATCTGATTCGTGAGATTTACAAGCTCGGTTTCAAAATCAACACGATTTTCAATTTTGCTAATGTTATCATCTTTATCTATGCACTTACTACCCTGCACTGGTAAAGGAGATTGGTCATATTTACTTTTACGCATGGTTCTATGTGATTATAAATGAAATACTATCTACCCCTGCTACGCTTAATCGGCTTACAGAGCCATTTTGCCATTTTTGCACAACGAATAGCCCAGTTACGCTCATCATCGTCCTTATCTTTGCCCCATCCATCACCGGGACTGCCACCACCTCCGCTTGAAGCCGCCATAGAAGTGGCAGCATCCAAATATCCGGCAAATAGTAAGGCGGCAACTTTGAATAAATTGGTCTGTTTGACTTCTTCATCAAGGCTTCCAAACTCTTCGTCAAAGACAGACTTAACCATATCTGGTATATCAACCTCAAATTGCTCTCCATCTACAGACATGGAATAGTGATGAGTTATAGGATTTGACAGAATAACCACTTCTTTATTATTATGTGCCTTTGTTTGTGCTTCTGTTTCTGTTGGTTGAATGGGAATTTGTTCCTTAGAAGCATGTAATCCAGCCCAAGTCGCTTCAATTTTTGATGGCATTAATTTTCGACTTTTACCCAATATTGAAGATTTATAAATGGAATTTCCTTTTCGTATAGCATAGCCTTTAACCACTCCCTCATCGTCTTTTGTCAACTTAATATCATACCCTTTGGCGTTTAACATCTGGCAATAAGTTTCCCAATCAAATTCTGGCATAGCTTTCAAAATGGCGATGCAGTCTTCACTGATTTGCTGAATATTCTCATCACCACGTTGAACGGATTGCACCCAGCCACGTCTCTCATTGATGATGTTGGCAGCATGAACGGCACGTTCCAATATAGTGCGCATCGTTTGTTTTTTGCCCATATTGTCTATACGGTTAGCCACAATGTGCAAGTGAGGGATGCCACTTTTGCTGTCAGTGTGTAGTGAAACAACATACTGGCTATTTTTTTTTGATATTGGTCGGTTTAAGATGACTATCTGGTTTGCCACATCTTCTGTCAATGCTATCAAGCACGGCGATAAACTCATCCGCCAAATTCTGCCAATCCGTCATTGTCCACCCTGCCGATTCTTCTTTGGCTGGAGAAATCTCAAAGCGCAGTGCGTTCAGCGTTATGGGTTTCGGATTATATCTGTCCTTCATACATTGATGCTGGTGTTGCATCATTCGTGACCACATAGCCAAAGGTTCTATATTTTCCGGCAAGTCATTCACCTTAACGAGCCGGGCTTTGTCTTTATCTATGGAATACTCAATAGCTCGTGCTCCATGAGAAATTGCGTTTCCTTTGTGCTATCATAATTTCAAATTTTGATTTATACTATCTCGTATTTGTCCCCATCGGACAATAAGCCTATTTACTGCTTCTATCCAAGCACGCATATAATCTTCATCTCGGAAGTATCGTTTTTTAATCTCATCAGGTTTACTTTTGAGTACATTCTGAATGCGGATAAGGTCGGCTCGTGCATCCGATAAAGAGTTCAATCCTTGTACTTCCTTGTCTGAAAGTCGTTTGTTTGGATGGTGATTTTGCAATAATCTTCGTCCGTAGTTGCTAAGTGTCAGTCCACATTCGGCTGCTTTTTCTACTATCGCTTCATACTCTTTTTGAGTCAAACGAATGTCTATATGACGAGTACGAGCATTCTGTTTGCTATTGTCTTGTTGTATATTCATAAGCGTTTATAACTGGAATTTATTTCTAAAAGTGTTCTATCCATTGCGAGCCTGCGAGTAATGCAAGAAGAATTCCAAGACGACAAATGAGTGAAACTATTTTGTCGGACGGTGGTACTTGTCTTGCATAGAATACCCATTAAAAATGGGGCATTACATATCTTAAATGCAAGCATTGTCTTTGTCCGAACTATGCCATTTGTCTGTCAATCTTTAAGAGTGGCTATTGTCACCTATATCTATTTGGATAATCAATAGTTTTACTTTCCCCTTAGTTTGGCTTCAAAAACACATCACTAACCGGAATCTACCAGTTCCAAATGCAAGTAGTCAATCAAAGTTTGTAGGTTTGGATTTCGCTTTATCATCTTTTGAAGTATCATCGCAGGTGTTTCAGTCATCAATAAGAAATCCGCAATATCAAGTCCGTTCTTGCGCTGTTCGTCTGTGGCGCATTGTTCCAAACTATCACTCAATACAACTTTAGAACATACGGAAATGAGTAAAGCCATCTTGGTTTGCCAAACCTCTCTTGCACCCAAATCCGGGCATAGCATAACTGACCGACCTTTCAACACACTTACCACGTCAGAATTGAAGCATCCGTGTATTCCACCTGTTGCCAACCATATAAACTCCGGCATATAATGGGTAGCTACCAAAGCAGATTTTTCACTTTCCCACAATAGCTACTGGTTTAGTCGGAATCTCAGACAACAGATGTTCGCCAAACAAACATCATTAAACATTCCCATGATTTCATCTACATATACCACGATACCTCGTTGATTATCATCAAGCGCACGCATTAAAGCCTCCGGAGTAAAATCGGATATGATAGTTCTTCGTAAAATAGGTTTGTCTGGTAGTGGAGAGGAGTTGTCTTTTTTTAGCTTTGCCGTTTTCAACCAAGCTATTATAATGCTCCATATCCAATTTGAATTGTTTGATGATTTTAGCATCATGCTTTCGGATGGGACGGAATGCGAAATCCAGAGGTGGAGTTTTACCCATTCCGGGACGACCTACCAATATCATATAAAGGGCAGAATTACTAATCCATCCACCACGAATACGGATATTGACAGCGTTGCCAATAGCGGTTGATACTGCCACCAAAAGAGAAGCCATCATGTACTCAATGGAATAATTTTTCTTGCCGTGCTAAAGCCAATATCATATCTTGAATTTTGGCAGGAAAAAGCATCCAAAGGAATCTTGCTTTCAAAGACCCCTTCAAATTCCATTCTGAGTGCATTGCATAAATTGGTTGCATCCATTAGAACCTGGTATTTCTTTTTGACTTTATGAATTGGGCAGCTTCATCTTCCAAATCTTTCTCAGATTTTATTTTGCCAGCATGAAGCCACTCATCTATTTCAGAT
>VOFF01000682.1_pt1 | contig 56000 bp, 47 predicted proteins | sample 5384061 | NCBI WGS metagenome assembly VOFF01 (sample SAMN12384725, study PRJNA508395) | human gut metagenome | isolation source: healthy gut E | host: Homo sapiens | reverse complement strand
CTTTATATCCTTCAACAATGCCAGTGATAAAATTGATAGAAGACAAAGCATTTGACCCGAAAAGCACCTTCCTGAAAGCACTCTCTTGATAGATAAAAAGTCCATGAGTGGTTCCAACCAGCAATCGACCTGTCTGGCTTACAAAGACTGATCTAACTTCCAACGATTTTGTATCTAAAGTGACCGATTCCACTTGGTCTGTTTTCCTATCGAGTTTCCATAATCCTTTATCTGTACCCACCCACAAATAAACAGAATCTGTTTCGGCTATGGAAAAAATGGTACGTCCTGAAAACTGAAGAAAACTTTTCACATTGATACCGTCAAAACGATCTAATCCGGTCTGGGTACCCAACCAAATAAAGCCTCTTTTATCTTTATAAATAGTATTAATAATATTGTTAGACAGGCCGTCTGAAATAGTAATAGTACGAAAAGTTAAATTCGGAAGGTCAACGGCCGATAAGGATACAGGTAGCCATAATAAAATTACCACCCTAAAATATAATCTATATAACCACAAATTCCCTTCCATATAGGATGCGTTTTTCATAATTCAGCAAAAACTACAACTTTGATTGATTTGTATCTACAAATCTACATAAAATTATTCAAATGTGATTCTATATGAAAAGAAAAATAAGTCCAATATAAATAAAAGAGAAACAAGATATCCATGAAACAAATTCATAAATACCTTGTTTTGTGTAGCGGGACCCGGGATTGAACCGGGGACCTCATGATTATGAATCATGCGCTCTAACCAGCTGAGCTATCCCGCCATCGTTTTTTAAAAAGACCGCCAAGAGTGGAAGCCTCTCAACAGTCTAAAATTGTTCATTGTAGCGGGACCCAGGATTGAACTGGGGACCTCATGATTATGAATCATGCGCTCTAACCAGCTGAGCTATCCCGCCATCATTTCTCAATTGCGGGTGCAAAGATAGAAAGTTATTTTGAATTTTGCAACATTTCAGAGAACTTTTTCTTGTAAAATTCGTTTTTAAAGAGAAAAACAGCTTAGTATATGGCTAATAAATATTTCAAAAAACATAGCATTTATTATGGCAAATAAGAAAATTTGGCTTAATTTGCCACCGAAACTTTAAAAAGCTAACCTATGAGAAAAGAAAAAATTCGCTTGGAGTACATGTTGAAAGCCGGATCCGGTAACATCGTATGGTCTATTATCAGTACTCCATCCGGCCTGGAAACATGGTTTGCAGACAAGGTGACATTCAAAGACAAAGTATTCACCTTTTATTGGGGAAAAACAGAAACACGGCAAGCTGAAGTTACAAACTTCCGGGTTAACAGTTTTATACGCTTTCGATGGCTGGATGATGAAGATCCTAAAGCCTATTTTGAATTGAAAATGGTCTATAACGAACTAACCTCTGACTATATGCTGGAAGTGATTGACTGGGCAGCCCCCGATGAAGTAGAAGATACGAAAGAACTTTGGGATTCCGAAATAGAGAAGCTAAAAAGGGTAAGTGGACTGTAATTCTATAAAAATATGCAAAACTTGTCTTTGCTCTCCGTTTTTTATGCTATTTTTGTGCCTTGATAGTTGCACAAAATGAAATAATGCTACGCATAAAAAAATTAGATATATTTATCCTAAAGAGCTTTTTGATGCTCTTTATAGGTACTTTTTTCATCTGTCTCTTCATCTTCATGATGCAATTTTTATGGAGATATGTAGACGAGTTGGTTGGAAAAGGATTGGAAATGAGTGTTTTAGCACAATTCTTCTTTTATTCTGCTCTGACCTTAATACCTTTGTCCCTACCTTTGGCAATTTTATTAGCTGCCTTAATGACATTCGGTAACTTTGGTGAAAGATATGAATTGCTGTCAATGAAAGCAGCGGGTATTCCCTTATTGAGGATCATACGTCCACTGATTATTTTTTGTACTTTCCTGTGTTGTACCTCGTTTTATTTTCAAAATGTCATAGCTCCCAAAGCGCAGATCAAACTGCTTACTTTACTTGTATCCATGAAGCAAACTTCACCAGAACTGGATATTCCGGAAGGTGTATTTTACGACGAAATTGAGGGGTATAATATATATGTAAAACAGAAAGACCGTGAAACAGGAATGCTAAAAGATGTACTGATCTACAACTTTTCAGATGGGTTTGAAAACGCTCACATTATATGGGCTTCCGAAGGAAAAATGGAGATGACAGCAGACAAACAACATCTTTATCTACATCTGTATAACGGAGAACAGTTCGAAAATCTGAAATCGCAGACCATTTCATCCAATAATGTCCCCTATCGACGTGAAACCTTCAGAGAGAAACATACCATTATCGAATTTGACGGTGGATTCAACATGGTAGATGGAAGCTTTTTAAGTGACCGTTCGGACAGCAAAAACATGATTGAAATCAGCCAGTCCATCGACTCACTGAACCACCGTGCCGACAGCTTGGGAAGAAGTATGTATAATGAAATAAAAGCCTCGACTTATCGCAATATCGTATTATCGAAAACAGACTCCGCAAAAATAGTTGAAACAAACAACAAAATCAATGTGGACAGCCTGTTCAATTCCTATACTTTAGCTGAAAAAGATAAGACACTGGGTAGTGCGGCGGATCGTACCGAGGCACTGGCCAGCGAATGGAGCATGAAAAGCTATCAAACTACAGATGCGGACAACAATATCCGGAAACACGAAGCCGACTGGCATAAAAAAATCACCCTCTCTCTCAGTTGTTTGATTTTCTTTTTCATCGGTGCGCCTTTGGGAGCCATCATCCGCAAAGGAGGTTTAGGAATGCCCGTAGTGGTATCCGTCTTAATTTTCGTAATTTATTATATCATTGATTCCGGAGCTACCCGAGTAGCAAAAAGCGGTGAAATGAATATGGTATTAGGCGTGTGGATGAGTACCATTGTATTGGCACCTATCGGAGCCTTCTTTACTTATAAGTCAAATAATGACTCTGTGGTATTCAATGCCGAAGTATACATCAATTTCTTCCGTATGCTGCTAGGTCTGCGCCCCTCGCGCCATGTATTCAAAAAAGAAGTTATTATAGAAGATCCGGACTATCCACGTATACAAACGGAATTGGAGAAACTATGCAACATCTGTAACGAATATGCCATCAAGCATAGACTGGCCGATGCACCTAATTATATCCGCATCTTCGCCAATAAAGGACATGACGACGTCATAGCCGATATCAGTGCCAAAATGGAACTACTCATAGAAGAATTATCCAACAGCAAAGATGGAGTATTACTGGAATACTTAAATAAATATCCCATTTTGTCCACCAAAGCTCACAAAAGTCCGTTTGACAACCAATGGCTTAATTTACTTGCAGGAATCATTGTACCAATAGGCCTGTTCTTCTATTTCCGCATTTGGCGGTTCAGTATCCGGCTGGATAAAGATTTAAAAAACATAATCAAGACCAACCGTGAAATTCAAGAAAGAATAAACAATAAATCATTTATAATTTGACTATGGAAGAATTAAAACTAAATACCATCGAAGAAGCGATAGCTGACTTCCGTGAAGGTAAGTTTGTCATTGTAGTGGACGACGAAGATCGTGAAAATGAAGGCGATTTAATTGTTGCTGCGGAAAAAATTACTCCCGAACAAGTCAATTTCATGTTGAAACATGCACGTGGCGTGCTTTGTGCACCTATTACCATTTCTCGTTGCAAAGAATTGGAATTACCTCATCAAGTAGATACAAACACGTCAGTTCTAGGTACTCCTTTCACTGTAACTGTAGATAAGCTGGAAGGTTGCAGTACCGGAGTTTCTATCCACGACCGGGCCGCTACCATCCGTGCTCTTGCCGATCCCACCTCCACTCCCGAAACATTCGGACGTCCGGGGCATGTCAATCCATTATATGCACAAGACAAAGGGGTGCTGAGACGTGCAGGCCATACAGAAGCCTGTATCGACATGGCGCGTCTGGCAGGACTATACCCTGCCGCCGCACTGATGGAAATCATGAGTGAGGACGGAACCATGGCACGTCTGCCCGAACTAAGAAAAATGGCCGATGAATGGGGGCTGAAACTAATTTCAATCCGTGACTTGATCGCCTATCGTCTGAAGCAAGACTCATTAGTAGAAAAAGGGGTGGAAGTGGACATGCCGACTGAATACGGCCATTTCCGTCTGATACCTTTCCGCCAGAAAAGCAATGGTTTAGAACATATCGCTATTATAAAAGGTGACATAAAAGAAGGAGAACCCGTTTTGGTACGCGTACATTCTTCTTGCGCCACCGGTGATATTTTCGGATCCATGCGTTGTGACTGTGGAGAACAACTGCACAAAGCATTGCAAATGATCGAAAAAGAAGGAAAAGGTGCTGTTGTTTACTTAAACCAAGAAGGAAGAGGCATAGGACTAATGGAAAAGATGAAAGCCTACAAATTGCAAGAAAATGGTGTGGATACTGTAGAAGCAAATATCCTTTTAGGGCATCAGGCAGATGAACGTGATTACGGAGTCGGAGCACAGATACTACGCAGTATAGGCGTCACCCAAATGCGTTTGCTGACAAATAATCCTGTCAAACGTGTAGGATTGGAATCATACGGTTTGTCCATAGTTGAAAACGTTCCCATTGAAATCACGCCTAACAAATATAACGAGCGTTATTTAAAAACCAAAAAAGACAGAATGGGACACACATTGCACTTTAACAAATAAAAAAGCTATAACTCAGACGAAATCACATCATTTTTTATGCGATTTCGTCTGTTTTACTTTCATAATTAAGATATTATCCTTTATTTTGCAGCAAGTAAACTTAAACACATTAAAAAATAATAGCAATGAATCAATTATCAGATCGTCTGAATCGTTTGTCTCCTTCAGCAACATTGGCCATGTCCCAAAAAAGTAATGAGTTAAAAGCCCAAGGAGTTGATGTCATTAATTTAAGCGTAGGTGAACCGGACTTCAATACCCCGGACCACATCAAAGAAGCAGCAAAAAAGGCAGTAGATGATAACTTTTCCAGATATTCTCCAGTTCCGGGATATCCTGCACTTCGCAATGCAATCGTAGCCAAACTGAAGAATGAAAACGGATTAGACTATACAGCTGCACAAATCTCCTGTGCAAACGGTGCCAAGCAATCTGTTTGTAATACGATTATGGCTCTAGTTAACGACGGTGACGAAGTAATAGTCCCTGCTCCCTATTGGGTAAGCTATCCTGAAATGGTAAAACTAGCAGACGGAACTCCTGTTATTATCACTGCGGGTATTGATCAGGATTTCAAAATCACCCCTGCACAACTAGAAGCAGCGATTACTCCTAAAACCAAAGCATTGATTCTTTGCTCACCGTCAAATCCCACCGGTTCCGTTTATACCAAAGAAGAGTTGGCCGGCTTGGCCGCTGTTTTGGCAAAGCACCCGCAAGTATATGTTATAGCCGATGAGATTTACGAACATATCACATACAGTGGCAAACATGAAAGCATTGCCCAATTCCCTGAGATTCATGACAATGTAATTATTGTAAACGGAGTTTCAAAAGCATATGCTATGACAGGATGGAGAATCGGGTTCATTGCCGGTCCGGAATGGATTGTAAAAGCTGTAAATAAGCTGCAAGGACAATATACCTCAGGTCCGTGCTCTGTTTCTCAGAAAGCTGCCGAAGCTGCCTATACAGGTACTCAGGCTCCCGTAGAGGAAATGCGCCAAGCATTCCAGCGCCGCCGTGACCTTATTGTAAAATTAGCAAAAGAAATTCCAGGATTTGAAGTAAACAATCCTCAAGGAGCATTCTATTTATTCCCGAAATGTGATTCCTTTTTTGGCAAATCAGCAGGTGACCGCAACATCAATAACGCTGACGATTTAGCAATGTATCTGCTTGAAGTAGGTCATGTGGCATGTGTAGGTGGTACTTCATTCGGTTCCCCCGAATGCATCCGTATGAGTTATGCAACTTCCGATGAGAATATTATAGAAGCTATGCGCCGCATCAAAGAAGCATTAGCCCTATTAAAATAAAATATTCTTTCTCTATAAAAAGAACAGGCATCCGTTTTTTTCTGTGATGCCTGTTTTTTTATTCATAAAGCAGACATACGAGCTTCCAATCAAAACAAAATTTAGATAAACAAAAAAACGACCGTTTCCATCAACGGAAACGATCGTTATTAACTTTAAAGAACAAAATTGTACTGCTTAGCCAAGGTGAATAGCTTCAGAAGGACAAGCATCAGCACAAGTTCCGCACTCTGTACACAGATCCGGATTGATAGAATACTTATCGCCTTCAGAAATTGCTTCTACCGGGCATTCATCAATACAAGTACCGCAAGCGATACAATCGTCACTAATTACGTAAGCCATTTTCGTTAATTATTAAATTATTAGTACTAATTGATGGAGCAAATATACAGCTTTTCTCTATTAGTTGTCACATAGAGATTACAAAAATGCACTAATTTGTATTTAATCTAAATATGATCATTTCATCAAAGCCTGATACATAACCTGTTGCATACGAGGACGGATATTTAACCGCATCAACTGTTTATGGTCAAAAGGACGCGGATAAATCCGATTACTCAGAAAAACAAAAACCAAATGATTTTTCGGATCTGCCCAAGCGCAAGTTCCGGTAAAACCAGTATGTCCTATCACCTCTTCGGGCGCTTCCTCCGCACACGGACTTTTCACACTATTATTCACATCCGGTTTGTCAAATCCCAATCCTCTCCTACTGATTTTTGAGGTATGGGTTAAAAATAAATCACAAGTTTCCCTACTCAGATAACGCTTTCCATTATAAACCCCTCCATCAATCAATAACTGATACACTTTGCCACATCACGAGCCGTGGAAAATAAACCGGCATTTCCTGATACCCCTCCCATGAAAGCAGCTGATTCATCGTGTACATAACCCTGCAACACTTTTCCTTTACGCAAATAATCCGCTTTCACTGTAGGAACAATTTCCTCCTTTTTGAACTGCCGAAGCGGCAAATAAGCCGTACAGTTCATCTCCATCGGTTTATAGAATTCCTTATCTAAAAAAAGATTCATAGGCATTTTACTGATATTCTCTACCATTTCTTTCAATAACATAAAGTTCAGGCAACTGTAACGATATCTCCTGTCTTTTAATGGAATACGTCCTATTTGTACCATAATGGAATCACGAAAAGAACGATGAAGAAACATACTGTCAGCTACCTGTAAAGGATAATCAGCAGAGAAAGTTTTTGCCATCAACTCTTTTCTATAATCAAACTTATCAATGACATACAGCCGTGTATCTATTTGCGTATGATGACTAGCGTCCGGTCTTGCTCTGTAAAAACTCCCCTTATAACTGTCTTTATCTATAGTCTCCTTATAAAAAGGCCAAAAAGCAGGAATGCCCGACTGATGTAAAAGTAACTCCTCAATAGTGACGCGTTCCTTGTCCGTACCTTTTAAAGCTGGAATGTATTGAGATATGCGATCGGTCAAACCAAATTTTCCTTCATCGTAAAGTTTCATAACAGCCAACAGCGTCGCCGTGGTCTTGGTTAACGAAGCCAAATCATACAAATCATCCTTTTCCACCTTTCGGTCACTTTCATAAGTGAAAGTGCCGAAAGACTTATCATATACTGGTTTCCCATCTTTTAAAATTAGAATCTGACAACCAGGATAAGCCTTCGCCTTGATTCCTTCCATGGCTATCCTGTCTATCTTTTCCAGTATTTTGGAATCCATACCATAATCCTCAGGTCTATAAATACGAGACACTTTAGGAGTTATAGTCACTCCATCACCCGGTTTGAACAAATCGGCGACAGCCACCGACAAACGCCCGTCTGCCACTGCCTTTCCTACCAAGACATCAGCCACATACTCCTGAATAACAGATTCATCAGTATGCCCCAATACTACAGCCGCTGCTTTCTTCCAATAGCCCTCCATATCCAACATAGACTTTAATGGCATCAGAAACACATAAATAACAGGCAAATCAGCCGGAAGCGAATCAAGCATTGTTTTATACTTTTTGTAATCATCCGAAGTAACCACCACAATTACACGCTGACTACCCAACAATCGTTTTCTGATAGCTTCCATCGAATCCGGACGAGCAACAACACGTGTGAGAGAAAGTGTATTTTGCAAACGATTATAAAAAGCAAGCCCAGCACCGGGAGTTTTCCCAATATTCAGAACCACCGTTCCCCTCAATTTTGAATCCAAGGGCAAGATTCCATTTACATTGGCAGGAACCGTTATAGCAGCTTTCTGCAAGCGGAGAATCAACTCCTTCGTTTCCGGACGGTTCAATCGTTTCTCCAGCCCAGAAAGTTGGATGTGAGGTTTATTCTTCAACCCTAAAACATATTTATAAGTCAATACCTTACGACATTTTTCCGTAATCAGTTCTTCTGATAGTTTTCCACTTTTTACAGCATTTAAAACACCATCCAATTCTCTCTCAAATTACGAGGAGCCAATAATAAATCATTACCTGCTATCAAGGCTTGAGCGCATATATTCTCATTTTGCGAAATACCTTTCATCTCCAAAGCATCTGTAAAAACCAAGCCTTGAAAGCCCAATTCCCGACAAAGCAGATTATAAATAATATGTGAAGAAATCGAAGCCGGATTTTTACCCAATTCAGGTACCTCCAAATGTCCTACCATCATACCTCCCAATCCTGCTTTAACAGCCTCTTTAAACGGAAAAAGCTCAATGCTGTCCAAACGCGCACGATCAAAATTCAAAACCGGTAACGCCTTATGAGAATCCACTTCCGTATCTCCATGTCCCGGAAAATGTTTACAGACAGACAATACCCCTCCATCCTCCAAACCACGAGCATAAGCTACCACTTTTTGAGCCACATTCCGAGGATCACCACCAAAAGAACGGGTATTAATAACCGGATTCCGAGGATTAACATCTACATCGGCCACCGGAGCAAAATTGATCTGCACACCTATCTCCTTACATTGCCGGGCTACTTCCTTACCATATTCATAAAGCAGTTCATTATCCTGTATACATCCCAAGACTCTGTTTCTTGGAAAACGAGGGGTTCCCTTCAAGCGCATAGCCAGCCCCCATTCACCATCAAAAGTTATGAGCAAAGGCACTTCCGCCAGACTCTGCGCATAATTAGTCAATAAAACCTGATCAGACAACTGACCGCCCGAAAAAAGTAATCCTCCTACTTTATATTCTTTTATAGCTGCATATATATTGTTTTTATTTCGCTGTGTCTGAAGAGGAGCCACTGTGTGTATAAACAGTTGTCCTATCTTTTCCTTCAAACTCATTTCAGAAAGCTGTTCATCCACCCATGCCTTACAATCCTGAGTATCCGCCTTCCCCTTTTGTAACAGCCCAGGCATCTGCTGTGCATACGTCATCACACATCCGACGACACATAAACTTATAAATAACAATACGTTTCTCTTCATCTAATTTCTTCAATTATATCAGATTTCCTTATACAACAGCAACTATCAGTTCTTTTCCATCCTTACTTTCATTTTTCCCACATAAACAGCATTTTTTCCCATTTGTTGCAATGGAATCTCCTTGCCATCCAAATTCTTATAAAACAAAGTCTTATCAAAATAAGAATGCGAATGACCTCCCAAGACAATATCAATATTACGAGTATTAAGAATCAAAGTTTCATCAGAATAAGGTTTTCCTTGCCACCCTAAATGAGACAAACAAACCACTAAATCACATTTTTCCCGATTCTTCAATATATCCGCCACACGCTGAGCAGCCTCTATTGGATTTTCAAAAACCACTCCTTCACAGTTTTTTGCCTGTACTAGCCCCTCCAATGCAGGACTCAGTCCGAACACACCTACCTTTATCCCCTTACGTTCCAAAATAACATACGGTTTGACAAGCCCCTCCAAAACAGTTCCCTGTACACCATAATTAGCACAAACAACAGGAAAATCCGCCATTTTAAAAAGACGTGCCATATTATCCAAGCCCAAATCAAACTCATGATTTCCAATAATCCCGGCATCATATCCCATTTCATTCATCAGCTTCACTTCAACTTCACCACCAAACATATTATAAAAAGGAGAGCCTTGTGAAAAGTCACCACAATCAAACAATAACAAATCCTTATCCTGTTTCCGTATTTCTTTTATTAAGGTAACACGACGTACAAAACCCGCTTTTCCTGCAAACTCCGGATTCGGATCAGTAATGGGGATAGGTTCCACACGGCTGTGGGTATCATTAGTATGAAGTATCAAAAGTTCTTTGATATCCTGTGCTGCCAGCGCACAACATACACACAAAGCAGTAAATAATACATATATTCGTTTCATGACGGTTCAGTTTATTCTTTAACGGTAATTCTTCCTTCTATCTTTGAGTCTATTTTCTTCCCTGCTTTAGTCTGCTCATTCACATAGTTCAGAAACAACTGACGCACTGTGGCCTTTTCAGGCAGCAATTTATCCGCATCGCCCACTTTGGCAAAAGCAGTCATATGGTCATTTCCCTCAGCCAAATAATCCAAGGTGGCTACTTTATACTCTTTGGAGTCTTCAATTTCTTTTCCAGCCACTGTAGCATCCAATAATTTTCCATCTCCAGAAATTTCAAGACAAGCGCCACTTAATCCCTCACCATGCACAGCTGCTATATTTTCAAAAAGTTCACGCAGCAAAACCCCATTCATAGTAACAATGCACAATGTATTTTCAAAGGGAGTTATTTCATAAATATTACCGTAAGTTATATCCCCCTCGGGCAAAGCCGTACGTAGTCCCCCCATATTCGTCACCCCCACGTCGGCCATACGGCCTATATATGCAGAAGCAGAATAACGTAAAATATCCGCTACCAAGTTGGATAACTCACTTTCAGGACGAAAGCGATCCATAAAACGAGCGCTTTGTCCTATGACCGGTGACATAATACTATCAACCGTTTTTTGATACGGAGCCAAAACAGCGATTGCAGCGGAATCCGGATTAGCATCCAAAGCTGCTGTCACTTCTATCCTGCTTCCCTCAACTGACGCCAGAGAATAGCCTGAATGACAGCTTGAAAACATAAAAATCCCGGCTACTATTCCTGCCGGAATGATACACATAATTCGGTTTGGTTTCATGTTTATTAGTTGTTTATTGCCCAAATGTAGTTAAAAAAGAAGTTGCAACCAACGATATCAGATGAAAAATAGTTGAATTTAATTTGGCTGTATGACAAAATCTAGTAATTTTGCACCGCTTTCGCGCAATCGCTGTCAAAGAAGAGTTACTTGATATGTTGCGTTGGTAACGATAAACAATTTAAAATCAAAAAAAATGGATTTAATTAAAATTGCTGAAGAAGCATTTGCTACTGGCAAACAGCATCCTTCATTCAAAGCTGGTGATACTATTACAGTGGCATACCGTATCGTTGAAGGTAGCAAGGAACGCGTTCAGTTGTATCGCGGTGTTGTTATCAAAATCTCAGGTCACGGTGAAAAGAAACGTTTCACTGTACGTAAGATGTCAGGAACTGTAGGTGTAGAACGTATCTTCCCTCTGGAATCTCCGGCTATCGACAGCATTACTGTTAACAAAGTTGGTAAAGTTCGTCGTGCTAAATTGTACTATTTACGTGCTCTTACTGGCAAGAAAGCTAGAATTCAGGAAAAAAGAGTTAATCAGTAAGATTTATCATTCCTACATAAAAAAGGAGTATTCTCTGCAAGAGAATACTCCTTTTTTAATTTACATCCCCTTTACCACGATTTTTTATATAATCATGAACAAACAGACTTGAAATAGCATTTATATTTAATATTGAATCAAACTTAAACCATTTATGAAAAGAATAATGTTCATTTTAGGAGTAAGCATCATTATGGCCTTACTTACTGTTACCGCAGCCTTGGCAGGTTGGTGGCTCGGAGCGTCTCTGCCTCTAGATATATCTGATACCACTCAACAAATAGCAGCATTACTCACCGCTTCTGCTTGTACATGGATACTCTATATTGTAAGTCGCAAAGTACTGACAAAAATCAGTCTCAAACCATACTAAATATATAGTCTATTAAAACAAAAAGGTCAACCGATTCTATATCATTCTCGATTGACCTTCTTATTTAAAATCTTGTTTTCATCATTCCTTATTTTCTGTTTCCTGTATCCCGGACTCTTCCTTTCCACGTAAATAAACAGAAGGTGCCACACCGAATTGTTGCTTAAAACATTTACTAAAATAGAACGGATCATTAATACCTACTTTATAAGAAACTTCGGCTACCGTATAACGATTTTCCAACAACAGTTCCGCCGCTTTCTTCATACGAATAATCCGGATATATTCATTGGGTGAATATCCCGTCACCCCACGTACCTTACGATAAAAAACGGTTCGTCCCAATCCCATCATCGAAGCAAACTCATCAATCGTAAACTGAGCATTACCAATCTGTTGATCCATAACCATCTGTAATCTGTCAGCAAATTCTTTATCCTTATCAGAGGTACAAATAGCCGGTCGTACCATATTCGGATCATTCGAAAATTTCTCACGTAATTTCTCACGTTGCTCTATTAGTTTGAAAGCGCGTGCCAACAGTAGTTTCGGGCTAAAAGGCTTAGTAATATATGCATCCGCACCACTTTCCACGCCTTCCAAATGACTTTCGGCAGAACTCATAGCTGTCAATAAAATAATAGGTATATGACTTGTATCAAAATCATTCTTCAATTTTCGGGTTACCTCAAATCCTGTCATCCCCGGCATCAGCACATCACAGATTATCAAATCAGCATCATACGTACGTGCACGTTCCAATCCAGACGGACCATCCGCCTCGGCCACAACTTCAAAATATTGTCCCACTTCTTCTTTCAAAAACTCACGTACATCGTTATCATCTTCTATAATAAGTACTTTACGCTTATTAAGTGGTGCAGATGGAAGTTCCACGCCCCCTTCTTGCGCCGATATTTCTTCTGCAAGAACAGCTGCATGATGTACTTCCTCCTCTTCCAACAACACATTATGGGGAATCAGAAAATCTTTTTCCTCATAAACAGAAATATCAGTAGGCAAACTGACCGTAAATATAGACCCACCACCTTCATTTTCAGTATATACTATCGTACCTTTATGTACACACACCAGTTCATGTGTCAAATGCAGGCCAACTCCGACACTACTACCCGAAAAGCTACTTTGCATAAAACGCTTAAATAACTCATTACGTTTCTCTTTAGGAATGCCTACACCGGAATCGGCTACCGATATGACCAACTGTTTCTTTGCTTCATCCACCGTCACGGAAAAAGTCACTTTTCCACCGCTGGGTGTATATTTGAAAGCATTAGACAACAAATTATAAGTCACTTTGTCCAAATAACCCTTATCGATAAACATCTTATAAGAAGCTACAGATGGCAAGAACTTGAAATCCATATTCTTAGACTCAGCAGCATCATTGAAACTCAAGAAGATTTCATACAAGAAAGCCATGACATCCGTTTCCTCCAAAGAAAGGGCCAGTTTATTATTCTGCATCTTACGGAATTCCAGCAACTGATTGATAAGACGCAACATACGCTGGGTGCTTTTATCCATGACCTTCAATGAATAAGCCATTTCTTTAGGGATTTTACCACCACGCTGCATCTTTTCCAATGCTCCTTGTATCAAAGTCAAGGGAGTACGGAACTCATGAGAGATATTCGTGAAAAAAACTAATTTATACTCTGTCAGCTGTTTCTCCACCTGTATACGATTACGCAAAGTATTAAAGTCACGCATCAGTCTGAAAGTGATATATAGCGCCACCCCTATCAAAATAGCATAAATAAAGAAAGCCCAAGTAGTTTTCCAAAAAGGAGGAACAACAATAATCTTCAAAACCGTTTCTTTATCTCCCCACACACCGACCCCATTGCAAGCTTTCACCCGCAATTTATAAGTACCGGGTGCCAGGTTCTTATAAGCTGCAAAATTCAACGAAGACGGTATACTCCACTCTTTATCATAATTATCCAACCGATACGTATATTTAGTACTATTCGTTCCGGAATAATCAAATGTAGAGAAATCTATGACAAAAGAATTTTGAAAATATTTCAACTCGATTTCATCTGTATAAATCAACGAACGGTCTAACGGAGAATCCACATCGCCCGGGCGCATGGCAATACCATTAATTCGAAGATTGGTAAAAGCTGCCATAGGAGTTACAGTGGAATTATTCACAATTTTGCCGGGAGTGATAACAACCAATCCATAATTAGAACCAAACATCAGTTTGCCATCCTTACTCACACAACCACTGTTCTCACTATAGACATTCCCCAACGCATATGCCGAGAAAAAGAAATTTTCAAAGGCATGTGTATCCGGATCAAAACGAGAAATACCATATTCCGTTGCAACCCAAAGCTTACCCTCCCTGTCTTCAACAATAGATTGCACCATACTGTTTACCAACCCGTCACTTCCATCATAATGCTCAAAAGTCAAGTTTCTGTAATCACCTTCTGGCATACACATACTGAAGCCTTTTCCTGAAGTACCTACCCATATCCGGCCTTTACTATCTTGATGGATACATTTTATTTCATTACTACGTAACTTACCGTTATTATAATTATAAGTAATATAGTTATCCGGGTCATTCATTAACGAATCAGGATTAAATATGTAAACTCCGGCACTGGTGCCCACCCATATCCATCCATTATTGTCTTCCTGTATCACACGAATCTGGCGCTGGCTATAAAAATTGTTCAAAAACCGCTTGAATACATACTTATCCTTTTCCTTCACCGCCAAATTCAATCCACCGCCAAAAGTACCTATCCACATTCTATTCTTCCGGTCCCGGTAAAGAGTAAAAATATTATTATTCCCAATAGACAGAGGATCATCCGAGTGATAAGTGTACCATTTCCCGTCAATACTCAATCCGTTTCCACGGCTACCCAACCAAATACTACCATCAGCCCCTTCCTCAACAGCATAAATGTTAGAATCAAAATAACGACTGCTCTCTATCGTTTTCAAATGAGGGTCATAAATATACAATCCTCCACGACGGGTCCCCAGCCAAATCTTATCATCAGGCATACGGTTGATCATACGCACGGTATTTGAACGGTCTGATAAAGTTTCATCTTCAGGAAAAACACGCTCAGCTCCTTCATTCAAGACCGAAAGACGAGAAATACCCGTATATTCCGAACTGACCCAAATACCACCGGCTCGATCCTCCATAATATATTGCAAGAAATTTGAAGTGATATGACTGAATCCATTAATATTGGATTCGAAATGCTGCAATTCATCAGTTGCCAAATCATAAGCAAACAAACCGTTACCATAAGTGGAAATCCAAACAATATCACGAGAATCATGAACGATGTGGTAACGTTCTTCATCTATATAATTTACTTTATCAGCCGGAATCAGTTGGAAAGACTTGACAAATCTGGTCTTGGCGTTGACATACCATACCTTACCTGTATGATTATAAATCCAGAAATTCCCCCGGTTGTCAATCTGAACTTGTCCTCTTGCTATATTCAGTTCCGTATCCCGGCTCACCTGATGAGTTCTCAAATTAAAGACATAACTGCCATCTTCCGTAAAAACGATCCAATCGTTTTGCAAGCGCATGGTACTATATACTTTACTACCTTCACCTAAACGGGTAACAATACGGCTATCCTCTCCTTCTCTCTTCAACGAAATTGTTCCTGTTCCCGAAAGAAAAAAAACATCTTTACCAAAAGACATCATCTTGGAGGCATCATGATTTTCTTCCACCAATACTGCCTTGTCCCCTACCACTTGAGCTATACCGTCATGGCTACCAATCCATACTCTTCCTTGCTCATCCTCAGATATATAAGTAATATTATTAGAAGGGAGATTGTTATTTTCTTTCTTGAAAACCACAGATGTAAATTCACCATTCATATAAGTCACTTTACGACACCCGTTTCCATCCTGCCACAACCAAACATTACCTTCACGGTCAGTCATCTTGTAACTATACAGTTGCTCATATTCCCCACAACCGGTAAAATCAACAAAACAATCTTTCTTCAGATCATAACAACTAAACAACTCGGCAGAAGTCGCAATCCATAAGAAACCATTTTTATCTTCTTCCAAATCGCGAATCCGATGGTCTATCAACGAAATTTTATTTCCACCCTCAGGACGATAAGTCACAAACGAATTCCCGTCATAACGACTAAGTCCATTCAGCGTTCCCATCCAAATAAAACCTTTGCTATCCTGATATATATACCGAATTGAGTTATTGGCAACCCCATCTCCCGTAGTCATATGAGTAGAACGCACCTCGACTGATGCGGCAATACTTTGACTGAAAAGAATAAAGAATGCCCATAGAGCATAGATGTGCTTTTTCATATCATTTATCACAGTGTTTTTGTCTTGCAAAGGTATAAAAAAAGAGTGTATCAGAATGAATCGATACACTCTTTTTTATTTTAATCCATATGGAAGACCTCGGGCAGCGGAATAGTAACCGGAGAGTTATCCGGATTCACTTCCATGATATCCGCCATATAGTCCCACCATTTCTGCACGATAGGATTGGCTCCCATATCTTGCGAAGACTCCTCTCCTTTAGTTTTCTGACAAGCAAACAGAATATTTGTATCCTTGTCCCAATAAATGGAGTAATCATATACTCCTCCATCGGACAACATTTTTTTTAATTCCGGCCAAATGGCTGCATGTCTCTTCTCATACTCTTTCTCGAAGCCCGGCTTCAAGAACATTTTAAAAGCTTCACGTTTCATGGTATTTTCCTCCTTTTTATAAAGTCCTTGTTTTTACTTATTTAGTTTCTCCATCCATTACATGGAAAATTGGTTCGGAAGTCTTTTGTTCCGTACGGTAATATTGCACGGCACTATCATTCATTTTAGGATGCTGCTTGTTCAACAAATTAATCATCTCAGCACCCGCCCAAAGTACCGGTCCATAGCCGTGGGCAGCATACACATTGACCGGACGATAATAATAAAAAGCCGGATCAAAAGCCATACCTGTACCTACACAAGTTCCGTCCACCTGACCTTCCACATTGATTTGGGTGGTAACGGCATGCCATCCCAACTGTGCCACCGGACCGTATGCCATAGCGTCAATCCATCCTTTATTGATAGCATGGGCAAAGCAATATACATAAATAGCCGTGGCCGAGGTTTCCAGATAAGAATCGTTACGATCCAGCAACTGATGCCAGAAACCTTCACCACTCTGGCAGGCAGCAAGACCACGTACATGAGCACGGAACAGCTCCAGTATTTTATCGCGCTGAGGATAATCCTCCGGCAACACATCCAAGACCTCACACATAGTCAACAACGCCCAACCATTGGCACGTCCCCAATGGAAAGCAGGATGATCCTGCATACCTTCCACCCATCCATGACGGAAAAGGTTTTTCCCGGGTACCCACATACGGTCCGCAAATTGAAATATCTGACGTACAGCTTCGCTCAAATACATTTGCTTTTTATCACCGGCAATACATGAATACCAAGCTACCGGCGGAATACCCATAAACATATCGTCCAACCACAGCGTATTATGTTGTGGACGGGTACGGGCAAATGTTCCATCAGCAAGACGATACTCCTTATTCACAATAAAATCCATATAATTATCAATCAACGGCTTAAGTTCCGGTGAATTTTCCTTCATCTGCACCTTGACCATAGCCGCACACACCGCCCCGGCATCATCCAATGCATGAGGAGTCAGAATTTGTTTCATCTGCGGATCTACAGTTCCATACTTTTCCAATACCTTACGGAAGTGCGGAGCAACCTCGGCCAGAAACTGAAAACGATCTGTTACATATTTATAATAAGCCTGATCCCCCGTAGCCTCAGCAGCAGCCAACATAGCTGAATAAGTCACCCCCCATTCATAACTTGCCAGACGGAAAGCACCTCGTTCCAGCTGTGCATCAGCCGTCATATTGGCATAATCCGTAATAACCTTACCTGTATTCTTATCAACGACACGAGTCGGAGTATTCTTTTCCAAATAACGAAGAACACGATCCATATCGGCCTTTATCTCCTCTGTAGTGAGCATACCGTAAGGCACTTTGTATGCAGGTTGCAACAAATGTAACGGCGTATTCGAATCATTCAGTACTTCTTTCTTCTTTTGCGCATTCGCACCCGTTCCAGCCAGCAGCAACAGAGCGCCCATCATGCTTAATGTTTTCAGATTCATGGTATATAGTCTTTATTCATTTTTAAATTCATAACCTCTAAATATCCCCTCTTTCAAATCCGGTCCGAAATAAAAACCAGGCTGGGTAGGCTGGTTGTATGCCACATTTTGAGTAGCGATACTGATACGATACACCGGATCTTCCAAGAAAGTATGAAAACGGTATTCAGTCGGTATCCGCGACACATACAGACGAAGTGCCGAATTATCTTCCGTACGGAGCAGCACCTCCTCACGCCAATCACCTATTATATCTCCCTGCAAACAAGGATGGGACTTCGTACCATTATTTGAATCCGTTCCATCAAATATCATTAACGGACGACATACATCGTCTTCCCAATCATACTTGGTTATCCTGTTTTTATCCAGCAACTCACGAAGCAAATCTCCATCCCACCATACAGCCATATTGACTGAAAAGCTCTTGAGGTCAGGACGAATCACTTCACCTTTTATATTACGTACTCCTTTTGAATCGGATGACCACATCTCCACTCCCGGATTGCGCGGATCAACATCAGCAGCCATACACCGGCCTACATCTATACTACTTTTCACCTGAAACAGCACTTCACCCGTAGCCGCATTACGGAAAGTGGAACCATCTTTCTTATTTTCATGACAATCCCAAACCTGCAAGCCTTTTAATCCGGGAGCAAATTGTGTCAGATGCATAGCGTCTCCATGCCCCATACGGGTAGAATACAATCCTTTTCCATCATGATCAATGGCACAAGAACCATACATTATTTCATCACATCCGTCACCGTCCACATCGCCTACACGAAGATTATGGTTACCCTGCCCGGCATAGTCTTCACACCCCGGATTATTGCTGTCGAACACCCAGTGCTGTTTCAAGTTCTTGCCATCCCAATCGAATGCCGCCAGCACAGTGCGGGTATAATATCCGCGGCACATCACCACACTGGGATGTACTCCATCCAGATAAGCCACACAAGCCAGGAAACGGTCACTGCGGTTGGCACGATTGTCTCCCCAGTCGGTCAGCTTACCACGAGCCGGAACATAATCAATTGTTTTCATCGCTTCTCCTGTCAGTCCGTTGAATACGGTCAAGTATTCGTTACCAGTCAGGATACGTCCTTGGTTACGAGGTGTATTCCCGTGGGAATTTCCGTCTGTGATACCCGGTTCACGGTAATCAGCCTTGGCATCACCTATTATCTTTCCTTTTCCATCCTTTGTTCCATCAGAAGTCTTCATGACTACTTCTGCTTTACCATCTCCATCCAAATCAAACACCATAAACTGGGTATAGTGTGCTCCGGCGCGGACATTATGCCCCAAGTCAATACGCCATAGTTTTTCTCCGGTCAGGCGATAACAGTCAAAATAAACATTTCCTGTATAACCATCATGTGCATTATCATGTGCATTGGAGGGGTCCCACTTCAAGATAATTTCATATTCACCGTCGCCGTCCACATCACCTATAGATGCGTCATTAGGACTATAGGTGTATTTTTGTCCCGAAGGAGTCACACCTTCCGCCGGTCTGTCCAGAGGAATATCGATATAACCTGACGGAGCATTAGCCGGCAAAGTATAATTTCCATTCAACTTACCTGTTTCAACCCCATTTATCACCGGTTTTACAGTATATACCGCTTTTTCATTACCTGAGTAAGTATCCCGGTAAAAAGTACCTGTAGAATGGGGAACTTCCGCTATTTTCTCTCCATTTCTATATACATTGAAAGAAGTATTGATCGGATCGGAAGACAGGTAACGCCACGACACCACTACGTCCGATGGATTTTCACGAATGGCCACAACGCCACGCCCCAACTGCTCTTTTTGCAGTTTGGAATAATTGTAGGCCGGTTGGGCAACCGTACCGGTTGCCACACACAGAGCTGCTAAAGCACTCCATAGTTTTTTTTGTGTTTTCATTGTTTATCTTGTTTCTCCTTGTAAATTATATTTTCCTCCACCACATTCTCCGCATTTACCACATTCTTCACAAACTTTGTCACTTCCCCCACAGTCACATTCCTTATTTCCACGTTTTTGATAGGAAGGCGGGCATCGCCTTTCAAATCATAAACAGCCTCGGTACGGTCGCAAGTCACACTATCCATATAAAGTCCGTTGATGAATGTAATGCTATCCTGATAGGTAGGTACCAAATCACGCCACTGGTAAAGCACATCCGTATCCACTTCGAGTACACGTTGCATCTTTCCCGCCTTCACATTTTTCATCCAGATATTTTCAATAAATCCACCACGACGATGATTGGTTTTGGCAAAGAAAAGACGGAATACAGAATCGGGAGCCGTACAATTGTGCATGTACACATTCCGTACACCACCAGACATTTCACTACCGATTCCCAGTAACGTATGTCCTTTCAAGATATTACAATGGCGTATCACAATATTCTCACAAGGAGTATTCAGACGCCATGCATCCTGGTTACGCCCTGCCTTTATAACCACAGCATCATCCCCCTGATCGAATACACAGTTCTCTATCAGGAAGTTACGGCTCATTTCCAAGTCAATTCCATCATTATTATGGCCATGAGCCTTTACATCCAGATTACGTACGATACCACCATCACACATATAAAGATGTATCGTCCAGAAAGGACTCTGGCGAATCTTGAATTCATCCAGAAGCACATTTTTACACCGGTTGAAATGAATCAGATGAGGACGAAGATGGTTTTCTCCTTTTGCCATCTGACGCTGTTCTACAGGTACATCGGTAGAAGCCATCGTATATAACTCTTTCAAAGCATCCATGTGAGGTTTAGGACGTTTGAACCAGATTTTCCAAGTATCCATGATAGGAGCCAGTGTCCCTTTTCCGGTAATAGCAATATTCTCACAATCCATAGCATACAGCAACGGAGAATAGTTATAACATTCCATACCTTCCCATGAAGTCATCACAGCAGGCAGATAATCAGAGGGATTATCTGTAAAGCGTAATATGGCATTTTCTTCCAAATGAAGATTTACATTACTTTTAAAATGAACAGGTCCTGTCAGCCATTCCCCTTCAGGAATAACCACACGGCCTCCTCCGGCCTTATTACAAGCTGCGATGGCTTTGGCGATGGCCTCCGTATTCACTGTTTCCCCACCTTTCACCGCACCATAATCCACAATGGAAAAATCTTGTTCGGGAAAAACACATTCTTTGATGGGTTCCATAGCAAAAGGAGCATCGACAACCACCGTTTTATACTTTGGAGCCGGTGCCGTACATGATACGGCAAAAGCTACGGCCGCAATACCAGCCAAGGATTTTAAAAAAGTCTTCTTCATTTTATCAGTTGTTTTTCATTGTAATTTCTGTATGCACAAATATCCTGAATATCTTTGTTCACCCTATTTTATCCGAGGCATATAAAGGTATATCTGATCCAATACCACACCTTCATCCAATGCGGTAAAAATTAAACGATGGGAAGCTTTCCGTGCAACAGGAAGAACCATCCGTCGGACAGCCTGATTACACAAAACATTCTCCTTCCATTCTTCACTGCGTCCTTTGGTTTCATACGAAACAGCCTCCGTGGCACTTCCATCCAATGAAATGGTAAAACGCAACCGTTCTCCTTCCACCGGATGATTAGGCAACAATCGTACTTCCACCTCTACAGAATCCGTTTCCCATGCAGTAAATTCAAAAGTCAGTTCTTTATTCTTTGACACCGCCACCGCCTTCCCTTCATAGCCTAGCCCTTCACAAATTGCCGATACCCCTTCAGCACAATCAGCGCCATTCCATGTATAAACTGCCTGAGGTTTTTCAAGCAGCCCGGACGATAGTGCTTTTCTTTCCACCCGGTTGAAAACCAGAAGTCTGCGTGGTTGGAAATCCATCATACGGTTCCATTTTGTTGTGTTATAGGTTTTTGTCAATGAAACTATACTGTCATACGCCCTGTCACTATCCGCCCAATCAGCCTTTCCATGACGCGCCAACTGGGCTGTCAGCAATTTGTTATTCATTTGAGCAGCCGCCTGAACAGGATACTTCACCAACTGAAAATAAGTTTCTTTTTTCTGTGCAGGAAGTGCATGCCATTCCTGCTCCACCTTATCTGACAATTGTCTGTATGCTGCCAGACGTTCATTGATTTCCTGCTCACTCCAAGGCAAATCACTGATCACTTTAAACTTAGGATCCTTCTCTTCCGTGCGGGTATTCCCCATAAATTCCGGCTTACGGATATAAGCCAAACGATAAGCTTCCTGCATGACGGGCTGTAACCGGTCAGCCCTATTTTTTCCAAACTCACGCTCCAGGAAATGACGTTGATGAGCAGCAACTCCCTGCTGCTTCACCGCTTCCAAGTTCCATGCCATATCCAGGAAAAGTTCTACCTGATATTCAGCCGGTTTAATATCTCCGACATTCAATATCCACATTTTCTGTATACCCCGCTCATATGCCAAAGACATTTGCTGGTATACCAAGGAAGGATGGACAGTCCCCAACCAAAGATAATCATGCGGACGCCCCCAATAAGATATATGATAATATACCCCGTTTCCTCCCTTACGGGCACGTTCTTCTGCTGTAGGGAAATGACGGATATAACCATAATTGTCATCACACCACATTAGCGTCACTTCATCGGGCACTTGCAGCCCGGCATGGTACACATCCAACACTTCCTTATAAGGAATAAAGACTTGAGGCACTTGGGTCACATCCTTATTTACATATTTAGTCAACAAATCGCGCTGATCCTTCAAGACCTTGGTCAAAACAGCTTTTTGTTCTTCTATGGTCTTAGCACCATTCATCGCACCGTCGTGCACGCCACGCATACCTAAAGTATACAGATTATCCAACCCTGCAACCTCCTTTACACGTTGTTCCCAAAAGGACAAGACATGAGCACTGTTGTGAACATAGTCATACTCTCCCACTCCATCCCGTTTCCACTCACCATTGGTATTCCGCATCATCGGTTCACAATGAGAAGTTCCAATGAAAATACCAAACTTATCAGCCACTTCTTTGTTGCCCGGTGTAAAATAAAAAGGTACAGAACAGCCATGCATAGCCGGCCAGAAGGTATTGGCACGCAGACGAAGCAATAACTCAAAAATCCGCTCATGTGTTTTCGGACCGATTTGTCCTTTCACATCACTTGGCTCGTATGTCTGCCAGCTCCAAGGGGTAAGCCCCCAGTCCTCATCGTTGATAAAAATCCCCCGATATTCTACGGAAGGAGACTGCATATTCCGATAAGAAGCCGGTAGTTGAAAAATCTCTTTCTTTGCAGGGGTCGCATCTGCCCACCACTCCCATGGAGAAACGCCTATCAACCGTGAAAGTTCCATGACGCCGTATGCAGTACCACGCTTGTCACTGCCGGCTATAACTAATTTACCAGTGGAAGAAACAGCCAGCAGAAAAGCTTCTTTTTTATTTTTTATAGGAGATAAATCAACACCTGCCTTATCGATCAAATCACTTTGTCCGATGGTTCCGACTATAATCATTCCTTTTTTACTTTCCGGAGTAACGATTATGCGGGTAGAAAAAACAGACTCTACATCACGATTGAGCAAATTCAAAGCTGTATGTACAACTTCTTCCTCTGAATTACCACAGGCAATAGTCACCGGTTCACCTGATTTCAAGATAAAAGGGTTCTGTCCATATACTGACAAAACAGCTAAAAAGAAAGCTAGAAAAGAAATGAGTTTTTTGTATTTCATAGTTTTTATTTTCAATATTGCAAAAATAAGACGAAATAGGATTGGATTCCATAGAATAAGATACAATAATATGGAAATTCGTCCATAAAGCCTGTATTATTTATCGTATTTACGGTGTTTTTACACTTACAATAAATTTATAAAAATATAGGGAAGAGCATATAGGAATTTTCTCTTCCCCACATTAAGTATCAATTTTCGTATCCGGGATTCTGTTTTAAATTACTATTTTCATTCAAGGCTTTTTGTGGAATCGGGAATAAAATATGATAATCTTTTGCATCCATCCCATCCTTACGGGCATATTCTATATATTTTCCATGTCTGATTAAATCATCCCGTCTATGTCCTTCACAATATAGTTCACGTCCCCGTTCATCTAAAATAAAATCACGAAACGTATCCTTATTAAAATCGACCAGTTTTATTTCTGTTGCATTTGCCCGACGACGTATTTGATTAACCCATTCTATAGCCTCCTCTGACGGACCATTCAACTCATTCATAGCTTCAGCTTTTGCCAATAAAACGTCCGCATAGCGGAACATAATAAAATCATTGGACTGCCTTTCACCTTTCTGTTCCGGGTCTTCCGAATATTTCATCGGAGCAGCACCTGTCGCTTTGGGATGATCCACTTGTCTATAATCCACTTTATTCCCATCCGTATCCGTATAATACCGAACTATCGTTTCTAAACGTTTGTCTTGTTCTTCATATTTATCATAAAAAGTCCAAGGCATTTTCAAACCTCCCCAAATCGTTTTCAAATAAGTTCCCGCATATAATGGACTCGATGGCATAACACAAGCAAACCATGTCCAAGCATACTTGGCATTTGAAGTAGTCTGCCCTATTACAAATATAGCTTCCTTATGAGTTACACCTTCATTATTTATATCAAAAACAGCTTTATAATCAGGCAATAATTCATAAGTGCCTAAGCCTATAATCTCATCAGCCACCTGATTGACTTTGTCAAACTGTTTGGCACCCATATATATCTTCATCAATAACGTCAATGCCGCTCCCTGTGTAAAATGCCCCCAATCAGCAGCCGATGGGACAACAGCCAAATCCCGATAGGACTCTTCAATTTCCTTTACCATATAAGAAAGCATCTCATCTTCTGTCGGACGAGAAGGTTTCCACTCTACAGAAACATCATTCGCCACTTTCGGATCTATGACAACAGGAACAGGACCGAATAAAGAATGCAACAATTGCATATATAATACTCTAAGTACTCTCAATTCAGCCATTCCTCTTTTCTTTTTAGCTTCGGCTATATCAGCTTTTTCCAAAGCATCAATGATTCGAGTGGCTTTAGTTACCCCTCTTTGATATTTGAAATAAACATTTTCCGGAGCTGTACAATCATTTGCCGTCCATAAGAATCGATCCTGCTGCCTCCAAGTATGTTCCCACGAAGTATTCATTTCATCAGTCGGCAACATATTCAGAATAGCTCCACAATTATCCATTCCCGACTGTATATAACTATCAGCCAATGTATTATATACACCTACAATAGATGCATCCAGTTCCGCCTCCGATTTTGGGAAACCATCCGCATCGATATTATAAAATTCTTCATGGTCCAGATCGAAACATCCGGTCATACAACTTGCGACAGCTACAGATAAAATATATTTTACAAATTTATTTTTCATGACTTTTACTATTTAGAAAGTTAAATCAATACCAAATGAGAATGTCCTTTGATTAGGATAAGAAGAATAACTATTATCCGTCTCAGGATCCGCTCCCGTATAATTGGTTATACAAAACAAGTTTTGAGCATCTACAAACAGACGCGCATTGCTAAAAATACCCCCAAAAGCTTTTTTAGGAAAAGTGTATCCCAATGTAATATTTTTCAAGCGGACAAAATCAGCAGGTTCCACCCAAAAATCAGTATCATTATAATACTTAGTATACAAACCTGACGGATACTTACCTTCAGGATTAGTACTTGACCAACGGTCTCGTGCATCAGTCGGGACATTATCACTATAACGGAAACGTTCTGCCTTCAAAAACTGCGAACGAGTATTATTGTACAGTTCACGACCTATTTCACCATAAAAGAAGAAACTTAAATCCCAGTTTTTGTAATTTAATGTATTGCCAATACCGAAACTCAAATCTGGAGTTTCACGGCAAATTATAACTTTATCAGCATCATCAATCATTCCATCAGACTCACCGGATAACTGCTTGCGCCCATCTTTATCTAAAATATAATCACCATTAGCATCTTTCAACCAACCATTCAAATCTTTTATTTTTATGCTACCAGGTGCTGCATCAGACATGTGGGGGACATTCTCACCTATCTGAATAATTCCATCACTCACATATCCCCATTTCACATGTAAAGGATCTGTTGTCGTATTATACACTGACAAGATAGTATATGGATTTCTCTTTCTCCAACGATCTTTATAACTGGACAAATTCAAATCAGTACTCCACTGAAAATCTTTAGTACGGATATTTACGGAACTTAATTGCAATTCTACACCTGAGCTTTGTGTTTCACCCAAATTATCAGCTACTTCAGATACCGGATAATAAGATCCCACATTACGTTTATCAAGCAAATCACTAACAATTTTATTGAAATATTCAAATGAACCGGTCAAACGATTATTAAAAATCCAAAGTCAAGCCCCACATTCCATTCCGTTGTAGTTTCCCATTTTAATTTACGATTAGCAAGTTGCTTTTCTGCCACCCCATTAACCACTGCATTTCCAAACACGTAGTTATAACCAGTTCCATAATAACCATAAGTGTTACCTCCGATTTCTGCATTACCCGTCTGACCAATACTTAAACGTAATTTCAAATTAGACAATACACTTTGTCTTTTCATAAATTCTTCCTCGATAACACGCCAAGCAAAAGCTCCGGATGGGAAGAAACCAAAACGATTATCTTTACCGAAACGATCACTACCATCAGCACGAAGAGTAAATGTAAACAAATATTTATCAGAAATATCATAATTAATACGTCCGAAATAAGACAAATACTTAGTAACTGTCTTAGAACTACCGACAGTCTTTGTAAGATCACCACCAGCATTCAAATTGTTAACTCCAAAAGCATCAGTCAAAAAATCAGAATTACCGGCCTCAATATATTCTTCTATAAATTTCTGATAGGCATAACCTGCCATTACTTTCAAAGTATGTCCCTTGAACAAATCTTTTGTATAAGTCAAAGTAGCATCCAACAAATAATCATTTTTCCGTAACTCTTTCGTATAAGCCTTTGAATTAGCCTCATAACCGGTCAACATTGTTTTAGGATAATATTGATTAGTACGGGCAAAGCTTGAATTGACTCCCCAACTCATTCTGAATACCAACTCCTTTGTCAATGTTACATTCCAAAAATTATTTATCAGATAACGATTAGTTATTGTTTCATTCGTAATTTCTTTCCATGATACCGGATTGGCATGATTAGGATGATCCGGATTAATCAGATACTTACCTTCATCATCAAAGATTGAAAGATATTTAGGATATAACAATGCATCAGAAATAACTCCTGCCTGACTATCAGAAGAAGCCGATACTAATTTATCATTTGAAATTTGAGTCCCTGAAACAGACATACCTGTTGTCAACCATTTGGCGAGATCAACTTCCATACTTAATCTCCCCATAAATTTTTCGGAACCACTATTATATACAACTCCTTTTTGTCCAAAATGCCCCAAAGAAAGCAAATAACGAGAATTATCAGAGCCTCCATTAATAGACAAGCTTTCATTATTAATGATACCGGTACGGGTCACTTCATCAAACCAGTCGGTTACATTTCGCGCATTCTTTAACTGGTCATCTGTAAATGCTATTTTAGGTTTACTAGTTACCGTATTAGGATCAACATTGCCATATGGATAAATCTTATTATTATACTTCCAATCTTCAATAAAAAAATCATTAGACATTTGCATATATTCCTTTGCATCCATCATATCATAAGGATTAGCCATAGTCTGGAAAGAAGCATTTGCTTTAAAATTAATATTCACTTTACCTTGCTTTCCACGTTTCGTAGTAACCAAAATCACCCCATTGGCAGCACGAGCACCATAAATGGAAGTAGAACTAGCATCCTTCAAAACCTCAATTGATTCTATATCATTTGGATTAACCGCATTAATATCCCCTCCAGGAAAACCATCAATAACATACAATGGAATATTTTCTGCATTCGTTGAAGCAGAACCACGAATAACCATTTTATAATCGCCATCGGGAGCTGCTGAATTCTGACGAATAGACAATCCGGGAACACGTCCTATCAGTAAATTAGAAACCTCAGTAGTAGCTGTTTGTGGAACTTCTTCCATTTTTACGGAAGCAACAGCTCCTGTCAGATTAGATTTCTTGACACTACCATAGCCAATCACAACGACATCTTCCAACACTTCAGTATCCTCTTTCAATATAAAAGAGAACTGAGTCTTGTCGGCAACATGAACTGTCTGACTTTCATAACCGATATAACTAACTTCCAATATTGCATTTTCCGGAACATCCAAAGAAAAAACTCCATCCAAATCCGTTATAGTCCCCAAAGTGCTACCTTTTACACGAACATTGGCACCAATAATAGGCTCTCCTTTTGCATCGAACACCGTTCCATTAATTTTCTTATTTTCAAGCCCAACATTTATATTTTCTTTTCTATTTGAAAGTATAATACTTTTATCTAGAATTGAATAAGAAATACCTGTATCTTTGAAAATTTTATCCAATACTTTAAAAATCGTTTCCTTTGTAACGGTGACAGATACCAAACGATTTACATTTATCTGTTTATCATTATAAAAGAAAGTAAACTCAGACTGTTTTTCAATCTCCCCCAAGACCTTTTCTATGGTTTGGTTCTGAACTTCAATATCAAGCAACACATTTTGTGAATAGCTATCCGCCGCCCTCATTACTCCGACGGCAAATAAAAACATAATAATAAATAGTCGCATAAATAATGGAATTTTTTTTAAGGTTAACCAATGTGTTTTTACAACCCAAAACAATTGGGTACATAGATAATTTTGCATAAATTTGTATCGATTTAAAGTTTACAATTTCTGCTCATCGTCAAATAAGCAGGGATTTCTGAAAAGACTTTGTTTTTATACGGGAGAATACGCCATTATTTTCCCGTATTTTTCTTTTGGTGGATGTTTGTTTCTCATATTAGCTTCAGATGGATTAATAAATTTCTATTTTACTCTTTTCTTGTGTACTATCTGTTGTTTCAATATAACGGAAACGAAGCCCGGAAGATATTCTAAAATGCTCCAAAATACGATCTAAACGTTGATGTATAAAAGTTCCAGTAAACGAATTTTCTTTCAATGCCGGATCTGTTATCACAAAATCCACATTGAACCGTTTGCTTAGCATACGTAACGCTTTTTCAATAGGAGTTTTATAAAGTATAATCTTACCCTCTTTCCAAGAAATATCCGACAGAACAGCCGCCCGTGAAACAAAAACCTCCCCTGATATAGAATTATAGGTAATCTTCTCACCAGGCAACAGATCCATTCGTTTTTTTCCTCTTTCTGAATCATATTGGAACTGTACTTTTCCAGATACCAAGGTGGTATTTACTTCATCCTCTTTTTCATAAGCTTCTACATTAAACTCAGTACCCAGCACTTGAATCTGAGTGTGATGAGGAGTCTGAACGGTAAAACGGCTATCCACATTTTTTCTAACAGAAAAATATCCTTCTCCTTGTAATATTACATTTCGTTCATTTTTAGCAAAACGAACGGGATACTTCAAATAAGATTCCGAATTCAGCCATACGCGGGAACTATCTGGCAAAACAATAGTTGTAATCATTCCCGGATTAGTGCGGACTTCAATAAAGCTCATCTCATCCTGTCTATCGGCATTATAATATAAATACAAAGTAGACAGCAACAAAGGTATGGCAAGAATAGCAGCGGCACGTTGTGCCCATCGCCCCCATTGTAGCTGTCGTTCCCTTCTTATCCTGCCTCTGACTTCCTTCAAGGCAGCCCGTGCATCAGTCCGTTTTAAGGTATCCATTGTTTTTGTGGCAAAAGAAAGATAATAAATCTGTTTGGCCAGCTTTTTATTTGCTTCGGAAGAGATAATCCATTTTTCAATCTCATCTTTCTCACTTAGAGTCACTTCTCCTTCAAAATAACGGAGTAAAAGCGCTTCATCTATTCGGGTATCTGAATTTATCATAATGTCCTTTTATAATAAGTCTAACCAAGATCAAAAGTTCCTAAACCAAAAACTGTTTTTTTTGAATTATTTTTCGAATAGGTACTTTCATGATTAAAATTATGTATTTTTGCAATAACATTTTCTTCTATAATCTATGGAAACCACAAATGATAATTTGATAGACAAGCAACTGTATATATCCATGCAACAGGGCAATAAGAAGGCATTTGATACTTTATTCATCAAATATTATGCAATGCTTTGTGCTTTTGCCCGCAGTTTTGTTTCATTAGAAGATGCAGAAGAAGTGGTTCAAGATACCATGTTACAGATATGGGAAAATAGAAAAACAAATCATATAGATTCTTCTGTTCATCATTATTTGTTCAAGGCAGTAAAAAACAAATGTTATACCTTAATGACCAGAAATTCTCTTCGATTCCAAATAGAAAATATACTCACTCCGGACATACAGGAACTATTCGAAGATCCTGATTTCTATATTATAGAAGAATTAACACAAAAAATAGAAAAAGCAATACTTAATCTTCCAGAATCTTATCGGGTAGCTTTTGAAATGCATCGTTTCCAAAACAAGACCTATCAGGAAATTGCAGAAGAATTAAACATATCTTCCAAAACGGTAGATTACAGAATTCAACAGGCACTAAAACAATTACGGAAAGAATTAAAAGACTACTTACCCTTACTCCTATTCTTTTTTGCCCCTTAATAGGAACCCGTACATCCTATTATATCCTTGTACCCTATCACTTCATAACTGATATGATGATAAGAAGTGTTTCTGCCGGGAATATATGCCTCTCCAAAAGTTGTGTCAATGTTCCCAACGCTTTACCCCGAAACAGAATAGTAGGTTCTTATCTTTCTGATTATGTTCTTCATACAAAACGCTCCTTTTTACAAAAATACAAAATAGGTGCGATAAAATATTACCCTATCCGTCTAAAGACATCTATAACCTAAGAATACAGTAATTTTTCTAACTATAACGATGATAATCATCTCATTAACAATGCACTATATTATGAGTGTATCATCTTTATGCTCTCATAAATGCCCTCATGCCCTCACAGTGTTTACTTTCTCACACAGACGTATATTACTTACTATCAGATACATACATTAATATTTATCTATTTCCCGAAATTCAAGAGACAGCCGTTTTTCAGGCTTTTTCTCTTCCATGTCATGCCCAATGCAGCCTTTACGGATTTATACCGATAGCACAAAGCATATCTCCCGATTATACGATACAAACATAGGGATATAGTTACGCAAGGATAGGAACAGGTTTACATCAAAGTTCCTTCATGATTGCTCAACCAAACTACAGGACCGACGCATTAAAAATTATTGTCCTGCAAAAGTTGTGACAAATAGTTTTCATCCCATCCCGCTTTTAGTCTTTTCAGATTCATACTTCCTTTTGTTGTTTTCTCATTCTTAAGTATGGTAAGCGCCATCTTTGTTGCCACCGAAAAGTTTCCGGCAGCATTTTTCACCTTTTTACTGTAGTCTTCTCGAAAGGTAACATCCAGTTGCCAATGAAGATTATTCTCAATAGACCAATGCTGCCTGATGGCAGATGCAATCTTCTCAGGTCGGGTATTATCAAGTGAAGTTACATAGTATCTGACCTCTTGAGTATATTCCCCTATTGCGACTATTGTTCTTTCCGACTTTATCCTTACAACAGACTTCAACCCCACAAGTTTCTTCTTGAACATTTTCTCCATTATAGATCCATAACTGACTACAGTACAGTTTCTTTTCTCAATCCTTCCATGTCCGGCATTTTCCGACACATGCCTGATGACTCTATTGATTATTTCATCTCTATCCTGATAATCATCAATGATTTGTTTAGCCGGTTGATAATTTTTTTTTCTTATTCTCCTTTATAACGATAATATAATTTGCATCATGCTCAATAATGGTCTGGGTTATATCTTTCTGGCACCCATCGCGTCAATTGTAACAATACAACCACTTAGTTCCAAAGAGTTAATCAACAATGGAATAGCTGTAGTCTCACTGCTTTTGTAATCTACTTTCACCTGACCTAAAGAAATTCCATTAGCGGCAGACCAGGCGGAAACCATCCATTATTTGAATCCTTCTTTTCCCCTAGTATGTTCTCCATCACATTGGCTTGGACCACGCATGAGCTTGCCATCTATAGCAACAACGCCTTTCACCTCCTGACAGACTTGTTTTACCCAATTACGGAAGATCAACTCAAAATAATCGGGCTTTATCATCTGAAGAATCTGTTAAAAGTATCATGACTGGGGATGAACTCCAGACTAGGTATGCGACTCTTGAAAAAAGTCATTTTCGAATTGCCAAATTCCTCAATCTCATTCCAGGACTGGACGCTCCACAGATTACAGCAGCAATGAATATATAGATACTAGTTTCCATTTTATGGACTCTCTTGCGGTTCATACTAGGATCTTCTATTTGTTTACAAAGGTCAATTATACCAATTTTCATGTTAGTTTATGTTTTAATATATCTTAAATAAAGAATAAGAAAAACAAATAAACAAGGAATAATATAAAAAACATAATCCGCCAAACCACGGATTAATAATCAACAATATGCAATGCCCTCACTAACACCGATGCTATCACCACTAATAAGCAGTTCATTATAAATAAGTTATGGCAGAAAAATGAGGGCATGATGGGCATTTTCGCGTACAACTTTCTATTGTTTTTTGCCATGTCCCAATAAATTTCTTCAGATGAACCCATTTTTGCCTGTTACTGATTATTTCTAATAAGGTATCTCATAAATTATACTTTATCCACATCAACCATCGACATAAATTAAGAAACAAAAGATCATAAAATCCTTTTAGGAGAGAACAAAAGATGAAAAGTTTCTGTATTCCCCTCTGTGACATACCTACTTAAAAACAAAACATTATTCCAAAAGAATTCGCTGAAAATACAGGAAATAAAAAGGAAATCAGTAACTTTGTATGTTATCATTTAAAAACAAAAAAGTATGGGCAATAAGATTTATCCTATCGGTATACAGAATTTTGAAAGTCTCCGCCTGGATGGCTATTTCTATATTGATAAAACAGCATTGATTTATCAATTGGTGAAATCCGGACGCTATTATTTCCTGAGCCGCCCACGCCGCTTCGGAAAAAGCCTGCTTATCTCCACTCTGGAAGCTTATTTCCAAGGGAAAAAGGAACTTTTTCAAGGACTGGCTATGGAAAAACTGGAAAAGGACTGGACAAAATATCCCATACTGCACATTGACCTGAATACACAGAAATATGATAGTCCGCAAAGTTTGGAAAGCAAACTGAACCGTACATTGGTAACCTGGGAAAAGCTATATGGAAACGAGCCTGCCGAGATTCCTTGTCCATGCGTTTTGAAGGCACCATTCAGCGCGCTTATGAACAAACAGGCCAACGTGTAGTGATTCTGGTAGACGAATATGACAAGCCCATGTTGCAAGCCATCGGCAATAAAGAATTGCAAAATAGTTTTCGCGAAACACTTAAAGCATTCTACGGAGCATTGAAAAGCAAGGATGGCTGCATCAAATTCGCCATGCTGACAGGAGTAACTAAGTTTGGAAAAGTAAGTGTATTCAGTGATCTGAATAACCTGGATGATATTTCGATGTGGAATGAATATATAGAATTATGTGGCATCAGCGAAAAAGAAATTCATAAGAATTTGGAAACCGAACTTCATGAATTTGCAGATGTACAAAAGATGACTTATGACAGCTTCTGCGAAAAACTAAGACAATATTATGATGGCTATCACTTCACCCACAACTCCATCGGCATGTATAATCCGTTCAGTCTGCTCAATGCTTTCAAGCGCAAGGAATTTGGCAGTTACTGGTTCGAGACGGGGACTCCTACTTACTTGGTGGAACTGCTAAAAAGACATCATTACAATCTGGAACGGATGGCACACGAAGAGACCAATGCCCAAGTGTTGAACAGCATTGATTCGGAGTCAACCAGTCCCATTCCTGTTATCTATCAAAGTGGATATCTTACTATAAAAGGATATGATGAAGAGTTCGGTATCTATCATTTGGGCTTTCCAAACAAAGAAGTGGAAGAAGGGTTCATACAGTTTCTTGTACCTTATTATACCAGCATGAACAACGTTGAATCTCCATTTGAGATATAAAAGTTTGTCCGTGAAATACGTTCCGGCGACTACAATTCTTTCTTCCAACGCCTGCAAAGCTTCTTTGCAGACACTACATACGAGATTATCCGTGAACAGGAACTGCATTACGAGAATGTACTTTTCATCATCTTTAAGCTGGTAGGTTTCTATGTCAAAGTGGAGTATCACACCAGCAGGGGCCGCATAGACCTCGTTTTGCAGACAGACAAGTTTATCTATATAATGGAGTTTAAACTGAACGGAACAGCGGAAGAAGCCTTACAGCAGATTAACGACAAGCATTACGCACTTCCTTTTGAAACAGACGGACGAAGACTGTTTAAAATAGGAGTGAACTTCAGTGCTGAAACACGGAATATTGAAAAATGGATTGTTGAATAATGATTCTGTCATTTCTATTATTTTGAATATTAGTGAAGAATCTGTAAACAATAAAAAGAGTTGTTGTAAACAGATTCTTCACTCATGTTCAGGATGATAAGCTATACAATGATATCATCAAACAGATACGAAAAATATCCTATCTCATACCATCCACCGGAATCACTTCCTGCATATAAATGGCATCCAGACTCCAAAGGGCGGCATCATTGGTACTGATACTTGTACATTCATCCAAAGGAGCGGGAACTTCCGGCGGAAGAACAGTTTCTATACGGAAAGGTGGAGCCGGAGTATGTTCCAAGCGGGAAAACAAATCTGTCCAAGCCTCTTCCGCCATTTTTGCATTACGGGTATGATAGGCTGCATATCCCAACAAACGGGATATACGGAAACGATTTTTCCTTAACTCCCATGCTTTCTGCTTATAACGGGCGGCAAGATCAAGCCATGCCTCATTCCATTCGGGATAATCAACCATACGGATCATTTCATTCATGACTTCAAAACCTCCCATGATAGTCATCAAATGATTTGTACTTTCTAACTTGGGATCACATTCGCTGGTAATAATCCCTGTAGCCGGATCATAACCTAAAGCCAACGGACCTGTAAAGATACGGTTGGGCAGTGCCACAATACTTTTCATCCCGGCTATAATTTTGTCACGGTAAACCGTATTGCCGGTACGTTCCCATTCAGTCATCCAGTTTCCGGCGTATGCCAACCAGTCGGGACCGATGCGGAGACGTGCAGGTGCCGTACAAGGATACTGACTGCGAGGTTGCGCCAGACGCATGGGGTCCAGCGTGTACAATTTCTGATCGGCATCTTTTACTTCGGTCATTAAATCACCGCATCGGTCGTCCGTAGTAAGATAATAGTAGAAACGATTCCAGGCAGCCTGACTGATCCGTGCTTCTTTAGCTCCACACCCCCAATGACTGACGTTGTGCCGGCTACCCAATCCTGCATTCGGACCGATATGATATACATCCACTTCCGCCGTATGACGGGTCATGGCTTCTGCCATGCGCCAGATATCAGCACGTCCGGTACGCAGGAAATTATACCATAGCCACATATTAGAAAGCCAGTTCCGTGTTATCCCAAGCACAACCTCCGATATCATAACGCCAGGTATGGCGGACAGGATCGTATGCATGCATCACATCCCCATAATTCCAGAAACCATACCATTTGTTTTGCTCTATCGCTTTTTGATAGAAGCTGATATAAGCATCCAACCTGTCTTCCACCCGGGCACGGAAAGGAGTACTACGATCGGGAAGACTCCAAACACCAAATGCCTGCTTGGCATGCAAATAGTCAGGTACAGGCATCAGCACTCCCGGTCCGGCAAGTTGTTTAGCTTGTTCTGCAAAAAGCTTTCTTTCCGCTATAACCACCCTGAGGTATCAAGGTAAGAGTCGTTGTACGGGCAATCCCGTAAGGGGTGCTCATTCCCTTCTTGCACATCTTCGTAACTGGCATTCAAGTCATGGGCCACATTATCATAATGGCGCAAGTCCATCGGCTCAGCATCCGGACTCCATATCCATGCGGTAAGAGCAGCCACCGGAGTTTTTGCATCCGAGATTTCAATAGAAGACGGATAAGACTGCCAGAAATCATGCAACCCAAGCCCTATGCCTCCGGTTATATCTCCGGCAAAGGCATAACCCTCACTACGGGTACCGGAGAAAGTACCTATCCAAGGATTATTGTCATTGGCACGTTTACGGATTGAAAATGCATCCGCTGTCAGTTGGGACAGACGATAGCTGTCCCAAGAAGCCCAATGATCAAGCAAAGCACGGTTCTTTTCGTCAAAAGCTTCATAAGGAGGAATGCGTTTTCCTTCCATCTGCTGTTGCTGTAACGAAGATTCTCCATTTCCGGTTTTACCCAATGTAAGTATGCGTCGTCCCACCAAAGGCTGAACGGGCTCGCTCCAAACTCCACCATCGGCACAAGAGAAAGCTACATGGCGATTGTATAAAGCCTCACGCATAGGAACATCAAAACGAACTCCCAAGGCGCGAATGAAAATCTTTGTTCTGATCTCCGTCATATACAAAGCTATGCACCATTTTCACTTGCTCACTGCCACCATAAAAAATAAAGCCGTACCACAAAGGGCAACCACTCACGACCCTTCGGACTTTTGTGTACCCCTTCCAATTTAACAAGCGCACGCACAGAACCGGCGCGCTCTACAGTCACAGATTTCAGTTCTCCTATATAATTAGTGAAAGAAACTTGAGAAGTACTTTCAAGTACCGGTTCACTTTGCGTATGGCAGATAAGCCTAGCCTTTTCTCCTACTTTCACACCTTTATATAACAGACTATCTATCAAAAATTCGCCTTGACGAGGTATATATGCTGAAATGACTCCGGTAGAGATATGAATACCCTGTGATGTTTCTGTAACAGAAACGGACTTCTTTTTATCTGTATCCGGCAGTTTGGATTTCGCTTTAGATTTCTTTACCGCCTTTTCCAGAGTCAGTTTTTTCTGTTCCGGCAGGAATAACTCCAGCTATTCCTCCCCACTTTACAGAACCATCCGGCCAATAAGCCAAAGTCCAGGTATCAATAGGAATATCCTCACCACTCTCTGCAGATAGCCGTAACTTGTTTTCCGGAAAAACTTCCCCTTTTATCAAAAGGCACTCCGAAACTTACGGCCTTATCCTGACGGGGAGTTTCACCAATCCATTGCAAAGGAACAGCAGCCGCTTCTTGCGATGAGCATTCATAACTGAAATTTGTAATACGAGTACGCGACAAAGTGGTACGAAAACCAAACCAGCCTTCCCGTAACGGTTCAGCATCCCTGAAATCCACCAAACGCTCACCGTCTATGTAATAACTAACCCTATTGTTCTCGTTGGTAATTTTGATGTGATACCAATGATTCGGCTTCAGCAAATGTCCGGCATCCGTATATTCCTTTAGAATAGCAGGACGGGCTTTAGGATTTGTAATACCCGACTCATCCCCATCATAACGACGGAAACGTGTAGTAGAGTTATGATTGCCACCATATCCCAAATAGTAAAGCTGTAAAGAATAACAATTCAGGAATATACCGCTACGCCATTTTTCTCGCTTCCATAAATTATCGGGATATTGAGGGTCTGATGCCATCCAGAAGCAGTTCAAATCACTCAGACGATCTCCATCCGACTCCACCACCACACATGCATCATATTCAATGGTCACTTTTCCACTCATTTTCTCTTTTCTCCAAAGAGTCAATCCCTTGGGAGATACTATCTCAGCGGTATCTCCCTGAAACGTTACTTTATAATCAGGCGATTCCGATTCAACCTTCCAGTATTTAGTAAACTGACGGGAATTTAAACCGGAAACCCTATTATCCTGTGCCTTTGACGTAAAGACAACTAATAGAAATAAAAACAGAAACAGATTTTTCATACGATGTTGTTTTGTTTTCATTTACTTTAAAAAGTCTTTTTAACGGACAGTCCGTAGCTTTCAGCCCGTCAGCAATACTCCGGGCATTCATATCGGGCACCTTTCAAAGAGGTATGGGTATGGTCATGATTGAAATACGTTCTACTACACGCAAACCTTGATTGTATCCCATATCCTGGAGCTTGTCTCCTGATATTTTATTCAAATCTATAAAATAAGCCCCGGCCGCTTCTGCCGCTTCACGCGTCCATTTACCAAAAGAACTGGTATTGCGCTCTATCTCACCATTATCAAACTTATTGCGGGGTGTATGACTCAGGACAATAGGAACAGCTCCCTTTTCTTTTACATCCATAATAAACTTACGCAAATACCAGCCGAAAGAATAAACCACTTGATAGCTGCCGGTTTTCTCCATTTTGAAGACCTTGCTTTCATTTCCTGAACCGGGTAATTCCGCACGCGCTTTCCCTGTGTTTATGTCACCTGCATCATTATGTCCGAATTGTATCAAAACAAAATCTCCCGGCTGAAGTGCATGATAGATTTTATCCCAACGCCCTTCATCTAAATAAGTACGCGCACTGCGGCCCGCTTTCGCATGATTCTCTACAGAGATCCTTTCCGTGTCAAACAGTTCGTGAATACACTTCCCCATCCCCACATACCCTTTTCATCTTTATCGGCATTTTTCACAGTACTGTCTCCCACCGTAAACAATACAGGATTCCCCTTTTTACGGGTAGCCCCCGTAACCGTATCTTTTTCTACCGGTTTCAAATAACGCGCCAGTTCCAACCCTTTATAATTACGGATTCCTTCGGCTGCTGATTCTGCATTGACACGTGCGCCAAAAGCACTTGTGTGAATGCGGTCCAGATAGAACATATACTTTACTTTTTCTTTGCCGAATTTCTCAAATTTGCGCGCCGAGATATCATTCAGATCTATAAAAGGAACTCTCGCTTTTTTAGCTACCTGCTTCGCCCATAATCCAAATGTCTGATTTACCCGGGTAATAATAGTGCTGTCTGCATCTTCCCAAGCGTTGCGAGGAGTCAGGGACATCAAAATAGGATGAGCGCCTTTTTTCTTCACATCATGAATAAAACGACGCATATATTCCCCATACGTATATACGGTCTCTTTTGCTCCTGTCTCTTTAATAGTCACATTCAGACTGTCTTTGCCAATTCCCGGAATAGAGGCACGGGCACGGCCACTATCGTACGGACCATTGTCATTATGTCCCAATTCTATGATAACCCAGTCACCTTTACGAACTCCTTTCAAGACATCAGGCCATAACCGGTTATAAAAAGTACGGCTACTGGTTCCTCCCAATGCATGATTTTCAACGGTTATCTTATTTTCATCAAAATACTCGTGTTCAAAATATCCCCATCCCCATTGACCGTTATTTCCATTGCCCAACGTACCGGTACGCATCGTTGAATTTCCAACAAGGAACAACACCGGATTATCCCCTTTCCGGCTGGAACCTGAAACAGGACGGGCGGAACGCGCCACATTCAAACTATCAAGTGTATTATCAACGACTTGATTCACATCCTTCATCGGAGCAGCTATTTTATTTTGAGCATGTGCTCCCAATCCTACTCCGGCAGCTAACAAAAAGCATAAACAAAGTTTGTTTCCTTTCATGACATTTATAGTGTTTTTCTTTTATTGCATTTCAAATTTCTCACAAAAATAAGATGAACGAACAAACCGGAGAATAGAAATTCATTCATTTTCCTGTTTATTCGTTCAACCAATAGTACATATATCCTAATCAGAGTAGCGACAAGGCTAGAAACTAGGGTGCGGCGGTTGGTTATACGCTACATTCTGCCAAGCTATCGCCAACCTGTACTGACGGTCATTCATCCATGTGGCACGTCTGTCCACAGCCGGTATGGTAGTAGAATAAATACGTAATTCCGTCTGGTCTTCGGAGGCCCAAATAACCTCTTCCCGCCAATCTCCTAAAATATCACCCGACAAACACGGATTACCTTTTGTTCCATTATTGGAAACAACTCCCTCGGCTTTCAATAATAAATCTGTACTTTCCGCATTCCAATTCCATTTACTGATGGAAACATGATCCAGTAATTCCGCTAAGGGATCAGCGTCCCAATAAATGGTAAAATTACAGGAGTCAGGCTTTCTATTACTGATTATTTCTCCGGTATCCCCTCTTCTCAAACCTCCTATATTGCACCAACACTCTGCTCCATCATAACGCGGATCAATATCAGCAGCTACTCCACGACCGGCATCTTGTCCCAAACCATCCTGCCAGATAATTTCTCCGGTCGCTCCATCAAACATAGCTACGGCAGGAGTACGCTTTACAATTTCATTATCGCCTTCATTTTCATGCACGCCAAAAACCTGCATACCTTGACGGGAAGGAATAAAACGTCCGGCATGTAAAGCATCCCCGTGACGCAAGCCCGTAGTAAACAGTCCTTTACCATCATGGTCTACAGTCATAGCCCCCACACAGATTTCATCACAACCATCACCATCAAAATCCGCTACGGTCACACTATGATTTCCCATACCCGAATAGGTCTCCCACCCCGGTGCCGCGCTATCAAAAGTCCATGTATGTTTCAATGCCCCGTTTGTAAAAGTCCATGCAGCCACCACCGTCCGTCCGTACCATCCTCTTACCATGATAGGTGAAGGCGTTTTCCATCCAGAAAAGCTACTCCAGCTGTAAAACGGTCTGAACGACCACCAGTATTATCATTACCACAATTGCCACCGACACCTCCCCAACCATCCAAGGGATAACGGGTTGGAATATATTCTTTCGAATCCAGTTCTTTTCCGGTACGTCCCTCAAAAACCGTGAGGTATTCCGGGCCATTTACTATCTTACCATACGTAGGACTTTTTTATCCCATGTCCTCCAGTCGGCTTGGGCATCTCCTATCCGATGTCCCAGCCCATCGACAGTACCATCTCCTGTCTTACAACAGATTTCCGCATCCATCTCCATCAAAATCAAAACCAAGAAATTAGTAGTGGCTGCTCCGGAACGTACATTCGGTCCCAAATCAATACGCCACAATCTTCTTCCATCCATTTTATATGCGTCCAAATAGGTATTACCGGTAAAGCCACGTTGTGGCGGTCGCTTTGAATTAGAAGGAGACCATTTTAAAATAATCTCATACTCTCCATCACCATCCAGATCACCTACACTACAATCATTAGCTGTATAAGTGAATGATTCACCTGCTATTTCTCCGTCCTCCGGTTTACAAACAGGAATACTTAAATAAGGATTCCGTTTCTCTCCCTTCAAACGGGTCCAGGTAGCGACTTCCCCGGTAGTTGCTTTTAAAGTCCAACGATTATCCACCGTATAATCAACCGTACGGTCTAAAAATCGGAAGTCCGATCTATCGGTTCTTTATTTAATTTTACCTCCGCACCTCCACCGGAACTACGGTATAAATCAAATTGTAATCCGGCTGCATCCTCCAAGGTCATGCGCCAGCTAAAATACATTCCTTCCTCTGTAGGAATTCCAATCAATCCTCTTGAAAGCTTTTCTCCACTATAAGGTTGGGAGAAAGCGAATATGCTTCCGACAAGCAGAAGCATATTCATCATAACCCAATGTTTCATCTAACAATTTATAAAACCTTAATACAAGCGGGGAGTTTCCCCGCCTATCTACTTAAAAAAGAAACTCCTGTCTATCAATCTTTACCTCTAAAAAATATCCACATCTCTATTGCCACAAATTCTCTTTAAACTCAATTTCAACAATGCGTAACTCGTGATTGGTTTTATCGCCATTTTTTGCCTTAAACAAATCCAATTCACCCGCAGCAGGCGCAGCAACCTCTACAATTTGTCCGAAACCGTCACCTTCCTTGCTGGCACCTTTCAAACGAATGGTTATCTCATTTGTCAATACAGGTTTTACATTCAGGTGGATATATCCCAAACTCTTTTCAGTCTCACCACTCCAAATCAGTTCATCACCTGCATATATTTCCAAAGGATAGCTACGCAAACGCCAACCGGTAAGTTTCATGCAAATTTCATCCACACGGGCCGCACGTTCCAAACTATAAGTTATCCATGCACTGTTCAGTCTGCCATCATTCTTCCATTCACTCAATTCATTATCATCGAAACTTTTTATCGTTTCATCCTGGTTGGCTCCGGCAACCGCCGATAAGATATTCACATCGACTTTCGTATCTTTGTAAGAAGGAGTCAACGGAGTTTCTCCACGGGTCAGCCTGCCCTCCAGTTCATCTCCCGGAATATAGTTACTCAAGCCATTCTTCACTTCAACCGGTGCGGAAGAAAGACTGATTTCGGCAGATTGCAATCCATCAGCCTTGGCTGTTATACGAACTGCTCCCGGAGTCGTAAGAGAGCGTATCAAAGCCCGGTTGATTCCACATTCTACAGGCAAATCTTTTGAAAGAATATAATTATCTTTGCCCTGTGCTATTCCACCACGCCATTCAGCCGGTCCCTCTACGTCAAAATGTATCAGATCATTAGCCAGCGGGCAACGTCTGCCATCTTTATCCATCACTTCCACTTGAAGCAATACCATATCAGCTCCATCCGCTTTCCAGCCTTTAGGACTTTGAATCACACTAAGTTTAATCTGTTCCGGCTTGCCGGCAGTCTGCAATTCAGCGCGGCAACATTCTTTTCCATTCTTATCATACCCTACAGCTTCCAACTTGCCCGGAACAAATGCCACATCTTTGAAAGTATACAAGAAATGATAATCTCTTTGACCGTTTCCTAAAGATTTACCATTCAGGAACAATTCCACTTTTTCAGCACTGGATACCACATAAACAGGTTTAACCACATCTTCTTTATAGTTCCAATGACCAACGATATGAATACGGGATTCTCTATATCCACCCATCCGTCCCACATCACCTGATGTTGCATAGAAAGGATCTTTAGGGATACGCATGGCATCTGTCACACCACTACGACGATAATTCTCCACACCACGATAATGTGTATTCGTATCCGAGAAGATGATTTTCACACCTCCTGAGCTGACACGGTCACCTGTACCCGGGCGTTCACGCCAATAATCAAACCAACGAATCACATTCTCAATAGTAAAAGGAATCCTGATTGTGATTATAAGCACGGGCATCCACCTTTTCTGAACCTTATTAGTCATTGCAGAACGGAATGAATTATTTCCTTCCCCATTTTTTTATGATAAGGATAAGAATAGTCATCCCAATATTTACGCAGACCTTCATCACGGCAGTATTCCATGGCCCACATCGGATGATGTTTGCTCTTATTGATATAAAGCATCTCGCCACCATATTCGGCTTCACGAATATCAAGCATTTCACGGGAACCGATGGCACGGCCTCCATGAGGGTCATACTTATCACGAATCGCTTTCATTTCTATCATGTGTTCACGACTGATTGATTCGTTTCCACATTCATAGAATAAAATACTCGGATTATTACGGTTGTAAATAATGGCATCACGCATCAATTCTGTACGTTGTTCCCATTGACGGCCTTCACGGTCCTTTTCTGCATCACCGGCCTGCATCGCCTGAATCAATCCGACACGGTCACACGATTCAATATCCTGCTTCCAAGGGGTGATATGCATCCAACGAACCAAGTTGGCATTATCTTCCACCATCAGACCCTTGCTATAATCACTCAGCCATGCAGGAACACTCATACCGACTCCCGGCCATTCATTACTGGTACGCTGTGCAAAACCTTTCATCTGAATCACCCGGTCATTCAACCAAATCATTCCTTTGCCGAAACGAGTTTTACGGAAACCGGTACGGGTAGCCACTTCATCTACTTTTCTGCCATCCACCCATAAACTGGTTTTTACTGTGTACAAATATCCGTATCCCCAACTCCAGAAATGAAGTCCGTCTATTTCTGCCGAAGCTTCAAAGTCGCAGTTTCACCCGGTTTTACTACCGTCTGAGTACCCTCAAAACTTTTTATGCTTTTCCCGTCACGATCAAACACTTCAACCTTATAAGCGACTTTCTTATCCCGATTATATTCATTTTTTATTTCAGACTCCGCATGAACCACAGCCTTACGAGACTTCACACGGATATCTTCCGCATAGATATAGACACCGGTAGTTTTTAAATTACTGTACAAGGGAAGTGTCTGATAAAGTTTATCAGTAACATGAAGCCATACATTCTTTGGTATACCTCCATAATTGGCGTTGAAATTACGGTCACTCCATTGATATTTGGTGCCGGTAGCACGTTCCTTATAATTCCAATTGTTATCAATGCGGACCGCCATTACATTCTCTTGTCCATATTTAATATAAGGAGTCAAATCGAAACCTACAGCCATCGCACCATTTTCATGCAAGCCGATATATTCGCCATTGATATAAAAATCAGCTCCTTGACGAACCCCCTCAAATTCAACAAAGACTTTTTTGTTCTTGCTGCCGGCAGGCAGACGGAAATGTTTACGATACCACATCACAGTATCCGTCAATTGCTCTATACTCAAACGAAAAGCTTCATCTTCATTAAAAAAAAGGACGGGGTAATGTTACTTTCTTCCAATCCGTATCCTGAAAACGTACCTCTTTGGCTTCCGGTATATCGCCAACATAAAGTAACCATTCAGAATTAAAATTGTATTTATCACGGACAGATGATGCTGCCGCAATCTGACTTATTCCTATAAAAGTCAATAAAAATAAAAGAATTTTGTTTCTCATAGCTATCTCAAATTGTTTGTTGCAAAACTAGCATAAAGTCCTCTTGCCTACCATAGAATAAGATACATTTATATAGAAATTCGTTCAAAACGAAATTTCAGGGTATTCATGTTGCGCATATTCACATATCACATTAATACTCAACATATTACACAAATACCCTGAAACATTTATTCTATAGGTTGCAACATCAGGACTATATAATTCATTGCTTCACCATAGCCGGAGTCAACGTTACAGGTCCCAATAGCCCTGAAGATTTTGGTTCACAATCAGAAGCATCAACGATACCGTTTTCACATTTTCCTTTTTTCTTGCAGACATATTTACATTATAGAAAATCTTCCAGTCCACTCCCTTCTTATCCATATAAGCAATTCGATTCGCCATAGAGTTGGCTACTCTGACAACTAACTCATCCTGTCCTTTGAATTTTTCAGCAGGGATATACAATTGATAAGGAGAGTCAATCACTGTACCGATATAATCTCCATTCAAATAGACAGATGCATTTTCCGCTACAGAGCCAAGATCCAATTTGATCACATCCGCTACAGGCACCTTATTTATAGTAGTCGTATAAACGGCTGTTCCAGAAAAAGCTTTATATTCATCCCCTACAAAATCAGTCCATGAGCCCAAACTGTCAACCGTTATAGAAGCAGGAAGTTGAGGACCTCCTTGAACAAAAGAAACAGTCCAACTGCCGGAAACAGGATTGGGCTCACCTGCATTTTGATAATAAGCATAGGCATCTCCTGTAAAATTCTGACTGGAAGTTGATACAATGACAGTTTCACCCGGATTCAATTCCAGGTAAACATCTGTTTGCCCGTCATTGCGTTTCATAGCAGCAAACCACTGGCACCAGTCATTGGATTGAAAATCGCCGCACTCCGAGCTTCTGTACGAAGTGGAATCCAATCCTCTATTTTACGGTCGCTACTATTTTCTATAAAGTAATATTTTCCCGTCGCACTATTTCTTCGGATACATTGCAGACCTGCCTGATACATTTTCTCGGCACCCACATTCGCCTCATCCATCAGAGCATTAATATCATCTGACAAACAAATCTTCCCCTTACCTACCCGTGCACATTTAACAGCACCTTCAGCATGAAAGTCCAAAGCATCCAGCATTTCTTTAAAATGAGCCTGTTTCTCTTCCGAAAAGAATCATTCCGGCCATATCTTGAGGAATTCCCTTATAAAAACACAACGGTAGCACCTTCATCAGCCAAAGCCATCAGTTTTCCATTGTTTCATAAGGAATATATTGCGCCGCCGAAACAAGAACGGTTTTATATGCGGCACCGGGCGTTACAATCATTTCTTTCTCAACATTAGTTTTAAGAAGTTGCTTGTCAGAAATCATATCCCACGCATAACCATTCTCTGTTAAAGTTACCGCACTTTCTCTGACCGAAGATTCCAACATATTACGATCCAATCCGCTAAAGTGTTGAAGGCTTCTGTTCCCTTGTTCAGACATCACATCGGCTATGTTATAGTATAAAAGAACATCATTATCAGGAGTGCCATCCTGTAAAAATGACTGCATACGAGTAACATACTGATTCAAATATTTAAAATCCTCCCAAAACGGATTGTTCGGATGAAAATGGACTGCCGCATAAAATAACCATCCCGGCCAGGGAGCCTCCTGCGGACTGAAACAAGTGCCATGATAAAAAATATGATTCACCCCGCCCAGAAAGAAAAGGTCAAGCGCTTTCTTTACATCTCCCAGATTCGATTGGAAATGTTCATCCAGCCAAGTCGCACTTTCCGAAGATGAGAGTTTCTTTCCTTCCGTATGGGCTACAGACGGAGCCGCTTTTATACTGACCAAATCACGCCCTTCTATTTCGGGCACATCACTCACTGCATACAAATCCAGAATATTGGCAGGAGAACCATGAGCCTGATTCCTTATACCCTTTCCTTGTTTTGCCGCCCAATGTTGCCAACGAATGGAATAATGATTTATCAATAAATCGTTTATGGTTTGTCTATAATCATACAACACCCTTGCATTCTTGTCCGGTGTATCCATACCTAACAATGCAGGTAAGTGCTGACGCAAGTCATATCCCCTATACTTTTGGAATTCGTCAAAAAAAGCAGGAGTCCAATTTGACTCGCCTCTTGCATCGTCCACTTCATAAGAGTCATTAAAATAATACCTCAGATAACTGATATCCTTTCCTTTAAAAGCCTCATCAAATTTACTGAGATAATGATCAATGGCCGAAGCTGAAAAATGGTCTATCACATCACCTTCACCACCAGGCCCTGCACGTTCTACCATTTTTCCATGATGACCTTGGAACAGAGCGCAAATAGTCCAGTCACCTTGAGGAGCCGTCCAGTCCAATGTACCATCCGGCTTTATTTTTGAAGTCAAGTCAAGACATTCACCTTTATCACTATTAGCGGTCACTATAATCAAAGGCAGTTCCTTTTTATATCGTACCTGATCCAATGCCAATGTCTGTAAATCAGCATTCGCACTGACCGGTTCTTTCAAATCCGCCAGTTTTACCGGAGTATGCCCTGCCAATCTGACAAAGCCTTCTTCCTTATACCGGACAGGTTCACTTAGTTGTTCGCCTTCTTTCAATTGATAAGTTTTATAAGCCACCGTCTTGCACGCATCTTCGGGAGGACCCAAGGTCCTCCAAACGGCCATCCCGAAGCATTAGCCAAATCAATTCCTAACCCCAACTGCTTCGCTTCCTGCAAAGTATACAGAAACAAATCAACCCATTCCGGAGAAAGAAAATCTTTAAAGCGATCCTCATAACCATGTATTCCATAAATAGGAGTGATCTCCAATCCACCCAGATTTGCCTCCTGGTACTTACGCATAACCGTATCCAAGTCAGTAGTCCTGACCGCATTGCCTTCCCACCACCATCGCGTCCAAGGCTTGGTCTCGTTAGTCACTTGCGGCCATTCAATCTTATGATTCTGTGTACAAGCCAAACAGCCACAAACTGCAAAAAGTACATAACAGAACTTACTGCATTTCTTTAAAAATAAGGATTGCTTCATAAATCTTACTTGTTTAAAAATGGAAACGGGCATTTTCAACACGTTGACCACCTATCATATTCTTTAATTTTTTTGCCACATCAGGATATTGTTTTATCACATTGGAAGTTTCCGCCGGATCTGTATAAATATTATACAATTCTTCGTAGGTTTTAGACGGATCACTAACTTCCAGTCTCACCAACTTCCAACCATCAGGTGTCATAATAGATTGCTTTCCTCCAAATTCAAAGAACTCATAATAAATACAATCATGCTCCTTCTGAGTACCTTTTCCCGTAAGAGTAGGCAAATAAGATATACCATCAATATTTTTTGAGGAATATCCGCCTGCACCAATTCACCTATAGTAGGCAAAAAATCCCAAAATGCAGAAATATGATTGGTAACTACACCTTGTGGAATAACTCCCGGCCATTGAATGACGAACGGATACGGATACCTCCTTCATATAAATCTCTTTTCTGACCTCTGAACGGACCATTACTGTCAAAATAAGATGGATCGTGCCCTCCCTCCGAATGGACTCCATTATCGGAAGTAAAAACAATGATCGTATGATCATACAAACCTTTCTCTTTCAACTCTTTAATAATCAAGCCCACACTTTTATCCAAATAAGTAACCATCGCCGCATACGCCGCACGCGGATTTTGCTGCGATTTATAACCGTCTCTGCTTCCTCCAAAAGGAGTTTCACAAAATTCCCCCTCATACTCCGTCATCGCTTCCCCCATTATATCAAGATCCGCATGGGGTATGGTCGGTGAAAAATAAAGGAAGAAAGGTTTCTGCGCATTTTCATCAATAAAGTTCAAAGCCTTTTCCAACATCAAGTCATGCGAATAATATTTCCCATCCAGCATAATCTTCTGCTCATTCTCATGCAAGAACTCAGGGTAATAACTATGAGCAAAACGTTGCCCAGATAACCGTAGAAATAATCAAAACCATGTTTGCCGGGCATACCTTCCGTACCCGGTCCTCCCATTCCCCATTTGCCTACACATCCGGTAACATAATTCTTTGTTTTAAAAAATATCGGCTACGGTAACTTCACCGGCAGGAAGCGGAGTTTCATATAACAATCCATCCGAACCTGCCACTTTTGCATTTCCTCTGATTGCGGCATGTCCCATGTGCTTTCCTGTAATCAGAGCACAACGGGACGGAGCACTGACCGTAGAACCGGAATAATGCTGCATAAACTTCATCCCGTTCTGAGCTATCCCATCAATATTCGGTGTCTTAATCTGACGCTGACCATAGCATCCCAAATCACCTATTCCCCAAATCATCCGCCATAATATAAATAACATTGGGCGATTTCTCTGCCGTTGTAGTCTGGGCCATCGTAAGCCCTGAAGACAACAAAGCTGCGGAAAATAATATCTTACGTGTATTTTTCATATCCAACCTTACTTTATTTAAAGGATGAAATATCCACCATCATTAAATTCAATCTTTTTCCATTTGTAAAATGTCCGGATTGGAAAAGAACTTTCGTACCATCGGACTAAAGCTGGGATGTGCATGATCCGGTTTCATCTTGGTATCCGACGCCAACCAATGACGCTCCCCGGTCTGTACATTAACCAACCATACATTTCCTCCAAAAGTATCTCCGGCAGCCCATTTATTATCACGGCTGGCATTACAATGCCAGAAACCTCTTCCTACCAATTGGCCGTCAATCGCTTGGCGATCTTTTTCTAATTCCACCTGCCCTATCAACTCTACATTATCCGTACGCAAATTGATACGCACAATACCACTCGCCTGTTTGCGAAGGCGCGGCTGAAATCCCAAGATATTGAAATATACAAAGTCTTTGGTTGCAAAAGTTTCATGAGTCACCCAATCTAGCGGAGTTTCTTTATATAAAGGTTTAAAGACAGTTCCATCTGCCGTGCAAAACCACATACGCTGATGGGCATCGCCACCGGTTTCGTTACAAAAACAATTTCACCCGGAGTAAAACGGCTGGCTTGTATATGTCCTGTTTTAAATTCCGTATCAATAACCTTAGTTACTTCTCCCGTACTGAGATTCATTTTACGAATTCCGCAAAGAGTTGGCTTTATCTTTACCGGCTGGTTACTTTCAGGCAGGAAAGCGTTTTCATCATACGTTCCTTTTCCTCTTCCGTACCCTCACGCTCAACAGTTATGTAGGCATAATCATCATTACAATCCACAGCATATCCTCCCGGACGTCCCATCTCAGTGGGGAAAGTGCCTATGAAAGTTTCATAAGCGGATGGTTTACCTACTTTTCCTTGTTTTACATCGGCAAAGAATTTATTCAAGTCCATTACATACATGTTCCAGTTTTCTTTTTCTTTCCGGCTGACAAACATACGATTCGTTTTATTAGCCAAAAAAGCACTGCCCAAGTTCGGTCCTTCCGTAGCTTGAATAATCTTACCGGTGGCCATTTCAATAAAGTAAATCTGTGTAGGAGTCCATTTACGTTTTTCTCCGTTAGGAAGCGTACTTTCCACCTCTTTGTCATTTCCACGGCTGGAAGACCTGAACAATAAGTATTTGCCATCAGCCGTCCACATGGGATCAGTCTGATAAAGAAAACGGTCATTCTTCATCGTGTCGGTCAACATAGTGATAGTATTGCCGGTCGCACTATCTACATAAGTCCGCATTTCCGATGCAGTGCAGTTTCCAAACTGAGCCAATGCGGCTTTACTAAAAAGCTAAAAATAATGTAATAGCTAAAAAGTCTTTCTCATAGCATGTCATTTTTTTTATCTGATACTACAAATTTATGCATGAGAGAAATTATATCAAATAGAATTTTATCCATTTATATGGTTAATTGTTCACTTTTTAGTTAACTCATAAAAAAAAAGTAAGGTAGCACCGACAATGCCACCTTACTTTTTTAACGAGTTAATCAAATTTCCTAATTAACCCCATTTCCAAGAACATATTGATATTATCAATTTAATTAATATCCATAATTCTGATAAGCTTTTTTTGCAGCTTCATCCAACAACACACCATTTTCATCTGTCAGCAACTCTATGAAAGTTCTAGAGAATGGTTTCAATGTCATATAATTCTGGAAATTGCCTTTAGCATTTCCTGTTTGACCATTACCACCATTCACATTATCAGAAACATCCCATGAACCTACCGGATAAGTGTTATTAGCCGAATTTGCTCCCATTTGGTTATGCCACTGAATACGCTGAGCTTGAACACCTGCATGGTGAATCACTCCATAGTAGATAAATTCTTCATTGAACTCTCTCGCATATTCATTATATATAAATTCCAGAAAACGTTTTTCCGGAGTATCAGCAACAGGGAGTATAATTTTTCTAATTTTGATTTTTCGGAAGTTCCATCCCAATATGAAGCATCGACCTTTATTGCATCATAACTATTATTATCTACTTCATACGGCCATTGTTGTGACTCGTTACTTAAATTTTCATGTCCAGGATATAAACGTGCAAGTACTTCATTACGAGTTTCACCAGGTTTAAAGGCTGCACGTCTGCGTAATACATTAATATCTTCAATTGCTTTACCGTATTCTCCCTTACGTCCATAAGCCTCAGCACGCACCAAGTACATTTCAGCAGAACGCATAACCGGAATATCCCGACCTCCACTTTCACTATCCAAAAGCACCACGATTAGGATCATCATACTTCATATTTGTAACCTTACCTGTTTTAGAAGTATTCTCCAATCCATAGAAAATTTTACTATCGGCAAACGAATAATCATCATTACCAACAATTTGTGGGCGATAATAATACTTATTGCCATCTTTCACCCATCTGGCAAATACAGGATATGGCTGAGCATTAATAACCTCCACATCAATAGCGGTTTCTTTTGTATTCTCAATCATAGCACGTGAGATATCTCCTGTTCCCATTTTATGTTCTCCCGCCACAGCTTTACGACCTCCCCAAGAAGGACGATTATAAGTAGGCAAAATATGTTCATTGAAATAAGCTGCTTGTTCCTCATTCCAAACATACGTTTTATTTCTTTCATCATTGTAAGCATAATAATCTCCATTTGCACTGGGGTAGAAGCCCCCGAAGTGTTTATGCCTGTCACATATTCCAAACGGAAAGTTTTTGATAACGAGAGTCATTTAGTTTATCTGTAAATACGTCTATACCAAAATCATCATTACAAAAACCTTGATTTGACTTACCGCCATATTCCCACAAACGACTAGGAATACCATACTTGTCACCTGCATAATCACCGACAAAGAAAGTCAAAGCACGTACACCGTAACGATAGTTATCACCACTTTCTGAAAATACTGCGTTCAAAACATTCTCTGTTGTCTTTTCATTCGAGAAATCACCTAGGTCATGGCGGAACAATTCATGATAATCATCTACCAACGGATGAGCATTAATCACCATATTAGCATAATAAATACAAGAATCCAAATCCGCAGCCCCTCACCTTTATAAAGCATACCCAAATATGACTTTTCATTGCCATTATCTATCGTTCCATCAGCTCTACGACCATATTCAGGAGTACCATACTCTTTACCTTGATAACGATTCAAATAAATCTTAGCCAATAAATGAGCCGCTGCATATTTTGTTGCACGTCCATATTCAGCCTCACTATATTGCTCTGGCAAATGCTCCACCGCATAACGCAAATCACCAATCAGTTCCTTGAACATGACAGATGCAGGAGTACGCGTATATTGATAATTTGAAGGCAAAGAAGTACTACTTTCCGTTGAAAAATAGACATCACCAAAAACTGTATTCAGCAAATAATACACGTAAGCACGATTAAATAACACCTCAGACAAACGTGCTGCTGCAAAAGAAGGGTCAGAAGCATATTTTCCTAAAAGCATCCCCTGAACGAATAGCAGTAATAGCCTTATTACAATTATCGATAATCGGATAGCCATTGATCAAAAAATCCAGCCTGCTGCTTTGACTGAAATCCCATAAACTGATTAGCCTGATTTCCTATGAGCCCCGAAGGAGACCACTCAGATATTGCAAACTTATTCAATGACGTCGCACCACTTTTCATAGCACAGTCATGACCTGTTTCCAACATATGCAGACCTTCAGTGTACAACAAAGGAAAACGAACCGAATTATATGAACTCACAATCAATTGATCCAAACCTATTTCAGTATTCAAATAGTCCTGTGTTATGGAAGATACCATTTTTTCTTCCAAGAAACTATCAGAACAACTTGCTAATGCAAGTGCAAATGTACCAGCTAATATATATTTTTTCATTTTCTTCATATTATAAAATCAATACTATCAATTAGAAGCCCAATCTTACTCCCAAAACAAGACTGCGAGTAATACAAGTATTATTAGTTTGTCCACCAATATGATTACCTGCATCCCAACCAGTCAAATCATCCGGATTAATACCAGCTTTAACCAATTCTCCACCAAAAAAGGAACGGATTCAATACCTGAGCATATACCTGTGCACTGCTTGCACCACACACTTCTTCAACCAACTTTGAGGAACTGTATAAGACAAAAGCTATATTCTTTATAAGAACCATATTTCCTTTTGTATACTTTCTTACATAGTCATATTTAGTTTCACGAGTTGCAGTAGTAGGCTGAGCAAACTTTGCATCTGTATTAGTTGGTGACCATGTATCTTTTTCAATTCGACGACCAATAGTCTGGGTCAGACCATAATAAGTATTACCAAATCGAAAATAAGTAAAGAAGCTCAAATTCCAGTTCTTATAGGTAAATGAATTATTGATACCGCCTGTCCATTTAGGGAGATTTATTATAAATTTTCTTATCATTATCATCAAATTTTACCAAATCCATTATCCATATAGGGAAACAACTTCACCTGTTTTATTACCTGCAGCATCTTTTATTATTACCGAATCGACTGTCTTAGCAATATAATATTCAACACTACCACTAATACGATTCTCCAAGACTCCAAAATCAACACCAACATTTAAAGATGAAGTTTTTTTCCAACCTAAAAAGAATAGTTAGGGCATAATATTAGTCTTTGTACCAATAGTATCGACGAGATTATTGCCCACTCCAAATGGGATGCTAGCATAGGTAGAAGTAACAGAACCTGCTGTTTGATAAGATTAACAGCAGAGTTACCTGTAACACCATATCCTACACGAAGTTTTAATTGGTTAATTTGCTGTATCCATTTCTCTTGTTCATACGCCATGCCAATGCAGCAGAAGGAAAGAAATCCATTTGTTTGTAATGGCACTATAGAAGCATATAAATCGTCCGGTAACAGTCAACAAATATTTATCCATCAATCCATAATTCACACGTGCCATATAAAACTCTTGACCAAGTAGTAAAAAATTGGAGCCTGGAGCATATTTTTGCATTATTCGATGCACCAATATTATACCACAAAGAAGAAGGAAAATGTGGATTTCATATCCACGCATGTTCAACCCTCAGTAAGCTAGATAACGTTCAGCTGATTGCAACAAAGTAATATTTACTGAATGAATATTTTTATTGTTTTATTGATATACAGCAAGTTTTCCAATGTCCATGACAATTCTGACTGTGCTCATTATTGGCTACATGACTGTGGATTAGTATATCCTCACCATAATAACTCTCACCTTTAAATGGAGTTGGGATGATATTGAGCGCCTAAATTGTACGCCATTTACACACCTTTCAAAGGTTCCCAAAATTGTCAAAAATCCAATTCTGCATAAGAAGAGTAAAAGTTCACGCCATAATAACGTGTTTCATTCAAGCATCATCTATATTTCTCAAAGGATTATGATAAGCCTCAATCACCGGCACTTGCAACCTCCAGTATAGAACCATCTTCATTATAAGCCGGTACCCATGGCATCTAGCCAAACCATAAGAGTCTTTTGCTCCTGTATTACTTGTATTAGTTTCTACAATACCATAATTTTTAATAGAATGAAGTAGCATTCAAATCCCATTTCCACTTTCAACCATTTAGTTTGGAATAATTTCACCGGTTTATATTGGCTGTATAAATGTTTGAAATCTTGTCTTCATAGGTACTTTCTGATCCAAATATCCCAATGATACATACACTTCAAAGTTTCGTTCCTGCTGAAAGAGAAATCTGATGATTATGAGTAAATGCCACGTGTCACCACTCGCCCTAATCAGTTGTTTCTTAATTGTGAAGGATCATAAGAATAAGTTCCATCAGCATTTTGCTGATATACTTTTTTTCAATCGTTGTCCATATATGACATATATTGTTGGGATCTCAGCCATAAAGCTATCACGTACAGGATCAGGTTGTCACTATATCTACCATTATAAGTACCACCCGTGTAATAGCTGACTGACGATTATAATCCAACAATTGACCAGAATTCATAAATCAGTTGTTGAATCCAAAGAAACCAAAACCAAATGAGCCATCATAATTAATAGTAGTTCTACCCTGTTTTACCTTTTGGTTGTCACCAAGATAACACCATTAGCACCACGAGAGCTATAAATAGCGGTAGCAGAAGCATCTTTCAAAAATTTCCATAGATTCAATATCACTGATTAACATCAGCAATCGAACCTGCTGACATAGGTATTCCGTCAATAACATATAAAGGATTATTATCTCGCAGTTAAAAGAACGATTACCACGAATACGAATATCGCCCAACTCACCAGACGATTATTAGACGTAATATCCATTACCTGTCACACGTCTCTTGCATAGCCTGCAAAGCATTTTGAACAGGACGATCCTCTATAACCTTACGTAACACGTGCCATAGCACCAGTCACATCACTTTTTTTCTCGAACACCATAACCAACCACTACCACTTCATCCAGTGTTTTCGGTATCCTCCTCCAAGATTATTTTAACGGTAGATTGTCCTTT
>VOFF01000633.1_pt1 | contig 56000 bp, 93 predicted proteins | sample 5384061 | NCBI WGS metagenome assembly VOFF01 (sample SAMN12384725, study PRJNA508395) | human gut metagenome | isolation source: healthy gut E | host: Homo sapiens | reverse complement strand
TCCAAAGTAAGAAGATTACTGGTTATGAGATTGTAAGATGTGAAAGAACTATTTCAGATAGAACAATATTGATGCAAGGAGCTGTTAGTTGTGTTTGTAATTATGATAATACAAATCAATTAACTGCTTTTCCATATCTTACTTATTCTACTTCTCATGGGATGGTATCACAAAATAATAAATATGCACATGCTTTTGACTTTAGTAGTCAGAATGCTAATGAATATTTCTTATTTATATCACCAGAAATATGTGTTAATAGGACAAATGCATCTGAAGTAACAGGAAGAGCTACAGAGATTAAAGGTATATACAGACTAAAATCTTCAATATCTCCCGATGAATCTATGGGTAATGGTACTCCTGCGAATGATAAGGTTGTACCCAACGGTGATAAAGTCAAAGTATTAGTTGGGGCAAAAGCTTCAAAACATGATTTAAAGAATATAACCTCAAATACTTCTACTAGTTGGGCTAAGAATAGTGGTTGGGCTTATACTTCAGTTACAGCTATAGGTGATTCTATAAAACAATCTACTGCAAATAATGCAATTTATATGGGTGCAGAATCATGGTATGATGCTACTTTAGCTAAGTATTACAATAAAATTACTACAGGGGGATATAATTCTGCATCAATTCAAGACATTACAATTGCTACTAATACAGATCCCTTTGACTTAGATGACGATGCATGGAGAACTAAAGCTACCAATGTAGGTAACATGGTATACTATAAACTGGGTATACGGAGATACATCTAAGGCTAGTGATTATGATGATAATAATGTTAGGAAGGTTGGACCTCATGGAGTATGTGCAATATTCCAGAGTACAGATATGACTTCTCGTAATACTATGGTTGGTGAAGTACCAGAATTAGCTGCCGGACCAGAAAGTGCTAATGCAATTCTCATTTGCTAATTTAAGACAATCTGTAACACCTTATGGTGGCAATAGTTATGCTACAAGACAGAACTCTGTATATATAAGTACTGGTCTTATGTCAATGCAAAAAGACAATAGTAATACTAAAAGTAAATGTATTCGGTGGTGATACGTACGTTGGGGGTATTAGATTATGCTAACTGTATGTTTGCATATCATAACGCTAGTGATAACTATGAACAACCGGATAATGAAAAGAATTAGAGCATATAATGGTGCTTATATACCATTAGAGTCTTCTATTAATCTTTCATTGAGAACTGATACTATAGGTACAGCTAAAACCTATGAATCTGGTACAGGCTATGCAAACCATTTTGTAGAGAATGATATTGTACAAGTAGGTTCTATATATGTTCAGAATACGCCATTATATGCTTATAATGATGCTTATTCTGCTCAACCTAGAGCTAAAAACTATGTTAGTAAATCAATCTATAGTATAGATAATTTACATACAGATACTAGGGTAATGAACTCAGAACCTAAAACTAACTTGGAAGTAACTGATTCATGGACTAAATTCAGGGTTGCTAATTATTTAGATGTTGATACTAGATTTGGTTCTATAAATAATTTAAAGTTATTTAAGAATAACTTGTTGTTCTGGCAAACTGACGCTTTTGGCACACTTGCTGTAAATGAACGTTCTCTTATCCAAGATAATAATGCAGGTGCACTTACGTTAGGTACAGGGGGTGTATTAACTAGGTTTGATTACTTTACTACTAAGAATGGTTCTAAAGAGAATCAATTAAGAACTGCAACACAATCAGATAGTACAGTATATTGGTATGATGCCGATAGAAATGAAATATGTGGTTTTGATAATCAATTACGTACTGTATCTAAATTAAAAGGTGTACAATCTTATTTACACGATAATAAGGATATAATTACAAATGATCCTATATCTGTATATGATAAGAAATACAATGAAGTTCTTCTTACTCTAGAAGATAAGACTTTGGTATTTAATGAACAAGTTGGAGCTTTTACTTCATTCTATACTTATAGACCTGATTGGTATGCTGAATTTACAGATAAATTAATGATATACAAGAATTTAGCTGTATATAAGTATAATTCAGGTAATGAATTAGATATGTTTACTGGTAAAGATAAGATATCTTATGTTAGATTTATAGTAAATGATAAGTACCCTCAAACTAAAACATTTGATAATGTTGAATATGGTGGTGACTTTACTTACGATACTAACTTTGATAATATCTATTTTGAAAACTAAAAGACAAACTAGTTTTACTCTTACTCAGGATGATATAGATTATAGAGAGGATACTTATAAATTCTGTATTCCTCGTAGTAGTAGAGAATTAAATGAGGCTGAAGAGTTAGTAAACAAATCTTATAGAGATAGAATGAAAAGGGAAATATTTAATCTGTCATTATAAGTATGATTGTAATGGTGGTAATACATTTAAAGTTCCTTATATTAGTACAGCATACAGATATTCATTGATATAATATGAAAAAAAAATAAACAAAAGAAAGTTCCAGCTTACGCTTTTGGTATAGATCAAGGTTTAGAAATTGCTTCTATATTGGGAGCTGGTTTACAAGGCTTTACAGAAGAAGGATCTGGTGCAGATATTGCTGGCAGTACTCTAGGGGGTGCTGCCAAAGGTGCTCTGTAGGCTCTGCTATCCTTCCTGGTATTGGTACAGCTATAGGTGGAGCTGTAGGTGGTGTTGGCAACCTTGTATCAAGTATCTTTAGAAAGAATGCAATTAATAAACAGAAGCGTATTAAAGCAAATGCTAAAGAAATAGCAATGGGAAAAGGTAACGCAGCCACACTTGAACAAAAATATTGGGATGATAATTCTTTAGCTTATACTTTTGAAAACGGTGGTATATTACCAGATTTAGCTTATGTAGATAATAATGAAGTAATAAGAGATGACTTTGGTAATATTGCACAAGTACCTAATAGTAAACCAGGTACAGATAATCATTTAATAGATGCTTCTAATCTTGAATCTGTTTTATCTGATAGAATTAAGAGACCTGGTACAAATAGAACATTTGCACAAGAAGGTGAAAAACTTACTAAAATGACGAAAAAAAAGTAAAGGTAATGACATATTTGCTAAGAACACAAATATGTTAAATAAAAAAGAAATGCAAATGCAATGTATGAACAATTACTTACAGAGCAAGAAGCAGTTAAAGCTAAGAAAGGTATTAAGCCTAAAGTAAAGGGAATACCAGCATATGCAGATGGTAAAGGTGATTGGACTAGACGATTAGGCAAATCTATTGCTAATTTCTTAACTTCTCCAGTACAAGGTACAGCAGTTAATAGTGCTCTTACAAATGCTTTTAATAACACAGGTAATAAAGCTGGTTTAGGCGCAACTAAGAACTCTAATTGGGATGTTCCAGTAATGAATTACTTGAATGGGATTAATTGGACAGAAAACCTTGTACCTAAATCTGGTCCTGCACCTGGTAGAACATATATATATAATAATGACCCAATAGATAATAGCGTAGATGCCATTACTGGTGAAACAATTCCTGTAGGTGTAAATGAACCTATATACGATTTGCCTGAAGTACAATTTCCTGATGCAGCACCTATAACAAAGGTTAAATCTGTTAGGAAACATACTCCAGCAAGCAAGCCTGCTAAAGCTACTAACTCTCTTAATCAAGCTCCTTTACTGGATATTGAAGATTTTAATCCATCTTTAGCATCTGATCCTATTTATGCTCCATTGTTAAATATTGAAGATTTTAATCCCACATTAACACCAGATGAGATTAAAACACCTAGTAAGTCTTCAACTAACTTTGGCAGTCTGTCTGGTTTATCCCCTATATTATATAATTGGATTCAGAGTAGACGTAGACCTGAAGTAGAAAATCAGGTTATTAATCCTTATACTGGGGCTATTAATAGAGCAATGGCTAGTCGTAAACTTAATATAGAACCCACTCTTGCAGCTAACAGAAGATCTAGAGCAATTGCTCGTAACAGCATGGCTAGACTTAACCCTAATACTGGTATGAACTTAGCATACGGTAATCAATTAGCTACTGGGGAATATGCTCAGAATACTTCAGTATATGCCAATAGAGATAATGCTAATAATCAATACTTAGGTGAATACGCAAATATGATGAACAATTTAGGTCAGCAATATGTACAGAACACTGTACTTACTAATGACTTAAATGCCCGTAATAGAGCTGCTGCAAGAAACTTTGGTGCTACTGCTGCTGGTCAGTTAGGTCAATGGTCTCAGACTAAAGAAAAAAGATGCGTAATGAAGCTGCTAGAGATGCTATGATATACCCTTATTTGAGAAATTTCTTAGCATACGGTAATCCTGGTGAACTGATAGCAGATATGGATAATATGTATTACAATAATAGAAAGGGTAAAAAGAATGGTTAATAGATATGATAATCCAGCACAAGCTCAATTTATAGATACCTATGCTCCACTACCTTTCCAACAACTGTATACACTCGGTAAGGATGCAAATGCTAGAGTAGATAAAGCTATTTCAGACTTATCTGGAGCATTAGATAAATGGTCTGATTTTTTTAGATCTCCTTCTTTAAAGGATATGCAAACTTGGTATGATGAAACACTCGGTAAAGCTAAACCAATTATTGATAAACTATCTCAGAATATTGATTTACTTAAGACTCCAGAAGGTAGAGCTCAGATTAACTCTATTATCAATAATGTAGATAGACTTAAATTATCTACATTACTCCAGAGTAAAGAAGGAATGGAGCAGAGAATGAAGTTTAATCAACAGTTAGCTGCTGCTGGTAAATTTAATGAGATGTGGCATAATGTAGACTTTGCAAACTATGATAGTACAAAAGCAGGTGTTTTCAATGACATTGCTCCTTTTTAGCATATAAAGATATTAGGGAATTAGCAGATCCTTATTATGCTAAACTACAGAAAAGGTTACTTGTATACTGATGGTAATTATGACTATTTCGGTAACACACGTGGTGATATTGAGAAAGTAGCAGATGCTCACCTGAATGATATAGTAAATACTCCAGAAGCTCAAAAGCATATGGAAGTTTATAAGAGAAATACTGGAGCAAGTGATGCTGAAGCAATTCGATGGTTAAGGGATTCTATTGTAGAATCTAACATTGATAGAACTATTAGACCCACTAGAGAAGTTAATCCTTTCTCTTTAATTACAGCTAGAGCTGCTGCTACAAAGAAAGCATCTGGAGAAGAGACTATGCCAGTTCAATTCTCTACTAAACTTGCTTCTACACTGCTAAGTAAACCAGGCACAGTCAAAACTGAAGATGGTGTGACCATAAAATATAATTCTCAATTTGAAAGAGCTCAAAAAACATTTACACCTGGCAGTAAATGGCAAAAAACCTATGTAGATAGAGTAACAGAAAGCGGTAAACAATTACCGTTAAACCGTAACAAAACTGCTAAGACCGTATGGGAAGAACTATCAGTAGATATAGGTTCTCAAGCTAACTTTATCAACGATGCTGAGCTTGATAAGAATTCAGTAGTAAAGGGTATCAATGGTAGTCTTATTTACTCTGGTAATAATATATTTGGTATGATGACACAAGAGCAGTATGTTAATGCTAAGATGGGCGTACCTGTTAACAATGCTAATTGGAGTTCAGCTAGAACTAAGTTTGAACAGGATCTCATTAATAATAATATACCTAATATGGGTGTTACTCCTACCAGTAAAGTATTACTTGAGAATGGTCTTCCTGGTAATGAATCATATACTCAGGAATATAAAGCATATATACCAGTAGATTATTTCTTAAACAATAAAAGATATCTATAAAGACTATTTTGATACCGGTTTCTTTGGTGACGATACATCTGAAGAAATTATAAAAAATGAAGACTTCCAAAAGTTTGTAAATAGTCTAAATGGTAAGATACCTAACTATAATGGTAGAATTGCTGATATTACGAGTGTGAGAATTGCAGATGATGGTACATTTGCACCTGGTCACGAAACTCAATATAATGGAGTATACATTGAAATACCTGTTATGAAAGGTGTACTCAATAATGAACAAACAAGAGAAAGAGCAAATCTTGAAGAGTTCCAATATAGCAAATTAGGTTCTAAAAAGCTAATATAAATTATAGACAAAGTAATGAAGATTTGATCTATGGAGAAAACTAAAAACAACAGTGGTGTTCCATTGGCAATAGAGCTTCGTAAGAAGAATTATGAAGATTATTTAGGTGCCTCTAATGGTACTGTAAACCCTGAAGTAGGTAGTACTATTAGTCCTCATGAAATACTTAGAGATCTTGCTAGTTATCAGAAAGATTCTTATAAGCCAGCTCTAGATACCGATGACACATTAGACGAATCTCGTAATAATCTTAGTACATATGATTTAATAACTAACTCTGTGGCAGCTTCTTTGCGTGCTATGAACGAAGCACAATTGGCTAATACTCAGGGTATACTTAGACGTGAAGTATTACCACAGATGGATAGAATTAAATCGAACATTAATTTGTTTGAAACTTATAATGGTTTAGTGAGTCAAAGAAATAACTTGCTAAACCATTTAGCAGTTTCACAAGATGAAGCTGAGATATCACAGATTCAGAATGAATTGAGCAATATAGATAGTAACTTGTATAGTACAAGAGAAGCGTTAATGTCTTTAGGTGTATCTCCTGATATGAGCAATATTTCTGATATCAGAGAAAAGCAAGAAGCAGACTTAAAGTCCTATCAGAATAAAAGCTAATGAACTCTATGCAGATATTGAAACAGATGAAGCTGATATTGAAAGATATAAAGTAGATTCTAGATTTGAACAAGCTATGAGTGAGAATCAAGAGTTTAAGTGGACAGAGCCAAGTAAATGGATATATACTGTACCACAAAGCTGTAGGTTCTTCTTCATCTGCATGGTTATGGCAAGTAGCTCCATATGCTTCTACTGCGCTTAGATCTGTCTTCAAAAAGCAATCTCTAAAGCAGCTATAGGTGCAGCTTCAGGTGCTATAGCAGGTAGTGTTGTACCTGGTGCTGGTACTGCTGCTGGTGGTACTGTTGGTGGTGTAGCTGCTGGTACAGTAGGTGCTATATCTGCTGCTTTAGATGTAGCTAATGCTGGTATGTTACTTTACTCTAACTATAAACAGGCTGAGAATGAAGCTAATGCTAATGTTGCAGATGATTATAGAGATAGAGTAACTCAGTTAATTACTAGTACAGGTTTAACTATTTCTAATATCGCGGATGAAGCTCGTGCAAAACGGTCTAGATGAAAGATATGCAAGATTATCTGATGATAAGATATTTGAAAAAGATATTAGATGGTCAAATTGAATCTACTAATCCTATTCTAGCAGAAGCTCAGATACAAGAACAAGACAAGGTTTGGATAGAGACTTTGCTCAGAATATGTCTATTACTTATGCATCTAATTTAGCTAGTGATGTTATCATGTTACCATACTTTGGTAAAATTGCTGATGGTTGGTTAGGTAAGACTATAAAGAAAGGTGCTTTATTATCAGACCCTATTGAAGCAATAGGCGATAAAGCTGCTGATGCTGCTAAAAAAGACTTTATCTAAGTATGTATTAGGTAGAAATGCTATAGATAAAGCAACTAGAAAGTTGGGCTAGTAGAGCTGCTAAAGCTGCTTATATAGGCGGTGATTTAGCTGTACGTAATCTTGCTACTTCTTTCAATGAAGCATTAGAAGAAGGTGCTCAATACACTACTGGTGCCGCTTATAAAAAGAGGTGACTTTGATGATAGTGATTTGAATCTAGAAGGATTAGCTTCATCTCTGTTTGGTGCTTATAAAGAAAAAGGTAGAACCCTTGCAAATATACTTGGTAGTCCTTTTGGTTACCAGGATGCTTTGTATGAGAACGACAGTGAGTACTGGAATAATGTAAAAGCTTGGTGCAGCTGCTAGTCTTTTTATCCCCTATGCAAGTAGGTGTAAATGCTCGAGGAGCATACTCCTTTGTATAAGGAAACTAAAGGGATGGATAAAGTAAATGAACTTGCTGTAGGTGAGATCAATACTAAAGAAGATATGTCTAAAAGCAGTTACCTATGCTAGTGGCAAGTTTAAAGGTGTTGAATCTGAAGTAGTTAATGCATGGGCTAATCTAGCTGAAGGACCTACAGAGAATCTACCAGAAGGTTTTACAAGTGATGATGCTTTTTAGAAGAAGCACAGTTTGCATCTCGTGTATTTACTGTGGCTAAATCTGATAGGATGAAAGACCTAGCTGAGAATTTAGGCATAGAACTGAATACTGAAGAATTTGGTAACTTAGTAGGTTTGTATATGCAAGCTGAGAAAGATTTTAAAGCTTCATTAGAAGACCTTACGGATAAGAATCAGCAACTTACTAGTAAAAGCACAAGCACTTAATTCAAATGCAGTATTATCTACTCAGATGGAAAAAGCTGTAGACAACGCATTTAACGTCATTAATAACAATGCTCAATCTACAGACCAAATTGTATCTAAAGATGAGATTAGAGAACTATTTAAGTTACAAGAACAACAGAGAGTGTTAGATGATGTGCTCGATGAGGTTAATAATGCTACAGAAGTAGTTAAATCAACATCTAATCCTGCTGAATTAAGAGGTAATGAATATACTTTAGCTAAACTAGATGATATGCGTTATAGACTTCAGTCAAGAAAGAAATCTTTAGATAAAGCGATGCCTTCTTGGTATAAGAACTATACTGGAGATAAGACATTGTTAAATAACCAGGTGGCATCTGTTGGTGCTTTCAGTGAAGTTACTGAATATGAGAATGCTATAGAAGATAGATTATTCTCAGAGATCAATGCTGAAAGAAACCAGGAAATTTATAATGCTTTCAATGGTATTGAAAATGGTGCTAAAATAACCCCTACAGAGGCTTCACAACGTGCTGATATCATTACTGAGGCTAAGGAAAAAGAAAACGCCTAAAAAGCGTAGAAACCTTAAATTAAAAGCTTTTACGCAATATTCATAATGCTCAAGGTGAAAAGCTTATTGATGAAATGCTTGAGCTTTATCAAACTAAAAAAAAGAGCAAAGTAAAGAAATGATGGAAGGGACTACTGGCGTTACTGAACAACAAACTGTTAACAAACCTGTAGTACCATCTAAACCTGTTACAGTACCCACTGGTACAGTTACAGAACAACCTGCTCCTACTGTAGAACAGGTTAAACCTGCTACTCCTACTAAACCTATCAAACCTGTTAAACCAAGTAAACCTAGAAGAACCATAAGTGCTAGTGAGCTGGATGAAGCAGATGCAGCTTTAATAGCTGCTGCAGAAGGTCAAGATATAGGTTTAGGTACACCTGCTATTCAACCTACTGCTACTGCTGCTCCTTCTTCTGTAGATACAACAGATACAGAAAAGGAAAAAACCTATAGTAAATAATGACATATTAAGTTCTGATGAAGATCCTTTTGCAGGTGGTTTTGGTGATCCTACAGGCGAAGGTGTATTTGACGAAAGAGGTGGTGAAGCAGTAGAAACCATCTAAACCCAGTAAAGCAGCTAAAGCTAAATTTAATAAGTCTGTTCAAGATTTCTTTGATTTACTTGATGACAATAGTGTAGGTTTTGCCTTTGACCCAGCTGCAAATGCTGAGAAACAAGCAAAGATATTTGTTGCTTTCTTAAAATTATTAGGTAATGCATTTAATTTAGGTGCATATAAGTTTAAAGAAGTAGCCCTGAATATGTATGAGGCTATTGGTAATAATAGAGAAAAAGTTAACTACTCACTTCGATTCTATTAAAGGTGCTTATACTACTGCCTATTATCAGATGCCAGAGGAAGATAGAGCTAGAATGAGCTCTCCTCAAGAAGTTGCTGCTATTACTGTGGATGATTTATTTGATACACCTGTAAGTGATCTTACAGAGGAACAAGTAGACAATGCTGTAAAGGATGGCGTATTACCAACTCCACAAGCTCCTGCAGCAATTCCAGCAGATGCTATTACTGATAATGAATTAAAGGACTTTTTCAGAAGATAGTAGATTAGGTATACTTAATACCTTTCACTATAAACACGATGCTCAATTAAGTGAAACAATAACTTTTGCAAATGGTAATAGAGTAACATTCTCACTTAATACAGAATTACCAGAGTTATTCCGTACTAGGTTAAGTGATTTTATCATTTGAATATTCTGTAGCGCCGTTTATACACTATAAGACTAACAGCACTAAAGTAAAATGGAATAATCCAGCTACATATGATTGGGCTAGGGTAGGTATGATAATCACAGATAGCAAAACTGGTAAGAAATACTGGTTAGCTATGCGTAGTCCTAATAACCTTAGAGTAGGAGATACTAGTGAAGAGTATAATACTTTTTAATAAATGATCTTAGGGCCGCACGTGCTGATATTATATCTAGATTTGTTGTGAAAGATTCTAATGGTAATCTTACCAATGCAATAGATTATAATATTAAAGTAACTCCTACACGTACATTAATACATAATGCAGTAGAAGGTATTAGTAAATATGCTCCTATTAATGATGCTAAGTTCAATAATATCTTACAGTTAAGTACTAACTTAGATGAAGAACTTGATAACTTTGGTTACAGTACTGGTGTAAGATCTGCTGAAACTATATATACTATACACGGTGATAATACTGGTTTTACCGGTACTACTTCAGGTGGTGTGTATTATATTATAGCTGGTAACAAACGGTTATCAGGTAGACCATTGCCATTAAAGATTAGCACAGTAAGCTATAACAACTTAGAAGAACTAGCTAATCTATTATCTACTATCGTGTTTAAGTCTGGGTTCTCAAGCCATGATAAGATAGGTAATACAGATCTTATTGGTTCTGACTTAATAAAGTTATTCTTGAATTATGGAGAAGCTACTCAAGTAAAAGATAATAGTGATATTAGTGATGCTGCTGCTAAGAATCTACGTAATAAACAGTTATATGTAGATAATACTGGTGTAGTAGGTAAATTAGTATATGGTAACAATAGCACGTCAATTGCTGGTTTAACATCAGACCAGAGAGATAGAGAAAGAAAAAAGCTTTTTTGTAGATTGGCTTATGAAGGAAGGATCTATGCCTTTTAAAGTACCTTCAAAAAAACAACGATGTTGTGTCAGTAGACATGAAGCTTAGAGATCTATTTCAAGGTAGATTAGCAAGTAGTGTAGAAAAAAGCTAATGGTAGGTTAGAATTAGTGCCTGGTGTAGTATTTACTAAAGACGACTTAGATCATTCTTTATTGGCATGGATGATTAAGAATGGTATGTTGAAATCTAATCTTAATACAGAGAGATACGAAAAAGACCTTTTTGTTATCGCTGATGGTATTACTCAGGATGCTCCAACTAATATTCCCCTAATTCTACAGCTGTTCCAACAGTAAGTGAACCTCAAGTTGAACAACCTACAGTAGAAGAAAACCAGCTCCTACTGTAAACGTCGTACTTTCCGTGATCTCAATATTTGGTGGTAGCGAAACTGAAGTAAGAGTAAACTTTACTCCTAATAAGACATATACTTCTAAAGAGAAGATGAATAAGGTTCAGGCACGTAATTTCTTAAAAGAGAAATTAGGTATGTCTGATGCTGAAATTGATATAATTGATGTAGCAGTATCTTCTGATATGCCAGCTACAGCATTATCTCATATGACACAAGATGCTATTCATCTTTACTCTAGTGATCCTGCTGGTGTTGAATATCATGAAGCATATCATAGGGTATCTCTGTTATTAATGTCTGAACAGCAGCGTAATAAGGTATATGATGCTTATAGGGCTTCTCATGAAAAATATGAAAAAATGCTTCTAACAAACAAGTTGAAGAAGCATTGGCTGAAGACTTTAGAAAGTATATGCTTGAAACTGTACCTTCTAAGGTTTATAGAATCACTAAATGGTTTAATAAGCTTATAGACTTTGTATATTCTTTTAGTAGGTAGAATAAGACCTACAAGTATATTTAGGGTATATATGAAGGTAAATATGCTAATGTACCTGTAACACAAGAAGCTAAGGATAGATTTGTAGAAGCTTATGGTTATAGAGTTAATTTTACACAGCATGGTCATGAATTTCAGAATATTAAATCTCTTGATAGTTATTTCCAGGCTGTAGATTACTTTACTACATCTTATATTAGCCAGTCTATGACTACTGAAGATATAGTAGATGACTTATCTAGAATTAACATAGACTACAATGATATGAGAGAATTCTTAGAAGATCTTTCATATGATGAAGCCGCTACACCTGAACAGAGAGCTGCTGCTAAAGAACTGTTTGATAATCCTTTGATATATTCAAACAAGACGTACAAGCAAAATTAGCAGAACTAAGTTTGAAACAAATCAAGGAAGAACAAGAGTACGATGAAACAGAAGAACGTGATGGTGGTGAAATAGAAAAGGATAACTTTGATAAATATGATAAAGCATCTTATGAAGTATCTGTTTTACATAACATTAGACCTGCTGTTAAACTGTTCTTATCTTCTATTGAAGACCGTTTATATAATGCTGCTACTAAGACTTATACTAGGGATATTAATCCTGAAACAGGTATTCCACGTGTAACTCCATTTATGGCAGCTTGGTAGAATTGTAGATAAGCTATTTGATGAAGATAGTTATGGTGGCTTAATACGTAAAGCTGCTCAATTATCTAAAACAGATCCTTTCTTTGCTTCTGTATATAATAGATTATCTAAGATAAAAGACTCTAACTTACAGACACAGATATTCCAAACTATTACTGATTTAGACATAATTTCCTTACTGTAGGATATCAAGATGTTGGTACTAATGAAGTAATGTATATATCTAACTTAGGTGGTAGTGTAAATGTACGTAACGGTAAGCGTATTGTAAGTGACTGGAATAGAAATTTCTATAACAGTGAATTTATGATAACTGATGAACAGGGTAATAGAAAGCCTGATATGGCTAAACTTAAAGAATTAAGAGATGAACTTACTAAAGCTACAAATGAATTAGCAAAGTTAACAGATTCATCTACTAATGAAGATCTTAGTCAAGTACTATATAAATTATTAGATATTTATAACAGAATAGGTATATCTATTACTTATGACACTTTATTCCAAGCAATTGTAGATAAAGTATCAGCTATCAATTCTGTTAACAAGCCTACTATATTACAGGCAGCTAAGGATTTATTAACAAGTAATAGAGATGGTAGTTTGGCTAAAGCTATACCTGAAATATTACGTAGACCAGTAAAAAGATAAACCATCTGACCGTATTAAACGTACTGCTGATGCTATATTTACTGGGGAAAAATAGCATACTTAACTTAGCTATTGTACACTATCAATTGAATAATAATAACCTTGAAGAAAAGGTATTAGGTCCAAAAAACACTACAGTTTATCCTTTATCTAAACATAACTATATTACTCTAGAAATAAAGAAATTGAATAATGATAGATCTTATGTCAATAAACTGTTAAAGTGTCCTATCAATAGTTCTTCTATAGTTTATAATCAGTTAAAGAGTAATCCTAATACTCGTCTTACTGTAGGTACATTACTTAACATTACTGAGTATAACTCTGGTAATACAGGTACGGATTATCAATCTGCTCCTAAAGTAGAAACATTCATTTCTAAATTCACATTGTCTGAGAATGATATATTAGTACTCCCTACTATGTCTGATAAAAAGACATATATGCCTATACAGGGTCTTAGACTATTTAAAGACCGTACAATGGAGATTGTACCTTTGGATGGTGAACTCAGTATTAGGATGTCTAAAGATGTAATAGAGCAGTTCTATAAGTATTATAAGAGTGAATATGATGCTATACTACAGTATCGTAGAATGAAATTAGCAGAAGACCAAATAGACGATGCTAATAGACCTACTATGTACTTTGGTAAGAAAGGAAAGGATACTGGTAAAGGTGGTAAATTCCGTATTGCTCGTGGAGTATGGCATACTGATGAAAACGGTAATACTAACTATATAGACTTTAATAGCTTAAGTGATCAAGAATTAATGGATACTTTCAATAATGTTGCTCAATTGAAAGAAGATATTAATACTACTCTTATTCATAGAGCTGATGAACAGTTAAAGTATGTACAGAAATTAGGTTTAATTGAGCAAAAAAAGAAATCAGGTTTATGGTCTAATAAGTTCTTACCTGTTTCGTCTATAAATGAAAGAAGTAATAACTATGCTAATACTTATGCTCAATTATCAGGTTCTCAGAATAAAATGCTAAGAGAGAACCTTGCTATTACGGATGCTATTTGGACATTTACTGTTAATCATTTTTGTTTCAATGTTTGAAACAGAAAAAGTAATATACAAAGATGTAGCATTCTTTAAGAATTATCCAGATGTATCTAAACGTCTTGCTGGTACGCTATCAACTGGTGATAGACCTAGATTGGACTTTACAGATCCAAATCACATTATGAATAAAATACCTAGGTATAAGAATGGCAGATACAATGTGGCTGGTCTGAAAGATATCGAAACACATACTAATCAACCTAAAGAACTTTACAAAAGCTATTTACAGAGCTTATGTAAGAGAACTTATGGAGAATGATGGTAATTACACTAAAGAATTCATAGACAATGTATTTGAATCTGATGATTTATTTAGTCATGAAGATATACCTCAGGCTATTAAAGATAAAGCTAAAACTAGTACAGAGCGAGATTTAAAACTATATGGTGATATTACTATGGATAAAGATGGTAATATTACTATAAATACAGAAGATAATCCTATTAACCAAGCAGATGCTTCTGTGTATTGTTCTCCTACTATGTATAAAGCTATTCTTGCTACACAAGGATTATTAGATGCTGAGACTGAAGCTGCTATTGATTACGTAGAAGAACATGCTGATGATCTTGGTGATGTACGTAAATATGTAAATACCCTAGCAGCAGTAATGTCACCAAAGAAGATGGTTTACTTTGGTAATGAAATACTTGAACCATTACAAGGTGAATTCATAAATATGCCTATCTTTAATAAGATGGCTATCTTCCCTCTGTTTAAAGTATTAGCAACTGGAGACTTAAAAGCACTGTATGATAGAATGAATGATACTACCAATCCTATTGATATGTTTACTACTAAATCAGCAGTAAAAGTAGGTAATATCGTTGAATATGATTTCTATACAGATACTTCTCAGTCTCAAATATCCGAGGAATTTACTAAGGATGAAAATGGTTCTTATAACAAACCCATTACATTTAGACAACAGAGCTTTGGTAACTTATTAAATCAGATGCCTATTGAAGCTCACGAAGCAGAAAAAGCGTATGTTGGTAACACAGGCTATGAAAACTGTATATTCTAACATCAGGCTTGATGGTGATTATTATTTACCAAATGGTAAGAAGCTATCTGGTCGTGAATTACGTGATTATGCTATGAGGGCTATTGATAACTTGTCAGATAGAGGTTTAAATAGGCTTTTAAAGGATTTACACGCAGTTAAAAAAATGAAGATGGTACGTTTACCTTCAAAGACTTACAAGGTATCTCAGATTCGCTTGTAAGAGACTTAATTGCAAGTAATACTGATTCTGATATAGTAAATCAAGTTGCATTGAATGAAAGAGGCGAGTTTAATGTACCTATTTCAGCATCACCATTATCAAAAACAACTTGTAACTAAGTTAATATCCAAAAGTAAATAAAGAGACTGTAGATATTAATCTACCTGGTGGTACATTTTTGTACAGATGTCTTCATTTGGTATGAAATCTATAGACAAGCTTAGTCAAGCAGAAGCTAAACAAGACTATAGTAAGTACATGGTAAATGAAGGTCGTAAGCTAATGCTTAAGAATGAAAATAACTCTATGGACTGTGTAATTAGTATTAACTTACTTAAGCACATTATACCTGGTTATGATAATATGTCATTCTTAGAGGCTAGACAATGGTTAATTGATAATCATTTTATTGGTGATAATGCTTCACCTTCAAGTATGGCTTATCGTGTACCAACACAAGGTATGTCTTCTATTGCTGCTCTTACTATTAGGGATGTAGTAATGTCTCAAGCAGGGGATATTATAATATTACCTGATGAATTTACTGCAAGAACTGGTTCTGACTTCGATATTGATAAATTGTTCTTAACCCGTTATAACTATACTACAAAACGTTCTAATAAACTTGGTAGAAATGCTACTAATGTTGAAAAAGAAAATGCTTTAAAAAGGGTATGATGCTTGGGCAGATGAAGTATTAGCTATTCGTAATGGAGAACCCGTTACAAGGAGAAACTCAATGAAAGCTTCTGAAGCTATAAATGAGTACTTAGAAAGTAAGAATTCTAATATACGTTATGATATTGCAGACGGTAGCTATAAAGTATATGAGTATGTAACTGCTAAAACTGAATATAACTTTGATAAACCTATGTCAGAGAATAGTCAAGGAGCAGTAGAAAATCTACTTATTGATACATTTATGGCTTCATTACTCGATCCTAAGAATGTACACGATACTACTAGACCTCTTGACGTACCTGTAAATATCATGAAGAAAGGTATTGTAGAAGTATATTTCCCAGATGTTAAGAATAATCAAGCTCTATTTGAATACACAGAAGCATATCAGGATAATTTAAAACAAGACTTTGCTGATAGTAAATCAGGTATTGGTCCTTTTTGCTTTGAATAACCCTCATCATGTATTAGTGCAATTAGTAGAGTTAGTAATGCAAGCACCAGAGTATATGCCTAAATTTGGTAATTTGCATAGAGTGTCTGGTGTAGATGATATTCATATCCTTGACTGGTTTTCTGCATTGATTAGTGCTCACGTAGACGTTGCTAAAGATAACTATATCATTAAACTGAATGTAAATACATTTACTTATAATGTCACTAACTTGCTACTAAGAAGTGGCGCTGGTAAAAGAACACTATGTATTTTTGTATCTCAAGAGATAATGAAACGCATGGCACAGGATTATATTCAGAGTAAAGGTACTTTATGCTATCGATTCTACTAAATCATTCCAGAGTAGGTATAATGAGAAAGAGAAAGTATTCTTGAAGAGTTTACTAAGAAAGCTAATCAAGCGGCTACTAATAAAATTCAGAGAGATGCTATAACAAATCTTTTAAATAACGATAAACTTAGTTGCGATGAATTATTTGAAATACCTGAAGCTGGTAAGTTAGGTTATCTTGAGAATCTATTGCGTAAAGCCAATGAGAAAGAAAAAAGATTTTGACTATTACTATGGACAACTTCTTGTATATAAGATGTATAAACAGATAGATCCTATGGCTAGAGCCTTATCAGATCTCGTTAAAGCATCACAGGTTGATACTAAGAAGTTTGGTAAAAATGCTATAGAAATGCGTCAATTTAGATAAAATAGCTGATGTACAGTCATCTCCTTACTTTACTCCAGAAATGATAGACAAATTCTATAAAGATACCTTTCTTACAAAAGAAGATTGACAATAGTATTATATTTACTTTAAATCTATTAGGTAATATAAATATCCAGAGTAAAGATAAATATTATAATAAGTTTAAATCTTTTGTTAATGCAAGTGGGTTAGCAACTATATCTAATAAACAAGCTATTACTGCTATTACCAATGCTATAGACACTTTCTGGAGATCAACGGCTTTTATATGCTGACTCTTCGAGTCCACTTATTAATAGTATGAGAGAGCTTAATAGACTGTTTATTGGTACCGATAGTATAGCTAAGAGATTAAATAGACTGAAAAAGGATATACTTGCTGATAAAGCTAATAATGGTAATAAGTATCCTATGATATCTGTTACTAATGGTAGAATTAGTAACCTATTCCTTAACAGTATAACAGGTGTTACAGATACTACTAATAAAGGTATAGACTATATTCGTCTTGACTATTCTGATGATATTAATTCTAATGCGAGTAGACAAATACGTGAATACTGGCAAGAGTTATTAGATAGTAATGTACCAGAATTACATGATTTTGCATATGATTTAATTCGCTATGCAGTGTTTAGCGGTACAGGTATCAAACATCTTAATTCACTATTTGACTTTATTCCGCAAAAGAGCTTTAGAAGAAATAGGTTACTTTTTGATGCAGTACGCAATATAGAAGATGATACTGTAGATTTTGATCTCTTTATTTACTAAGGAAGATATAGATGAAATCTATCGTACTAACTGGCAGAATGATACATTAGTACCTACTGTAAATTTAACAAGGAAAGGTATATATAAACTTACTGCTGTTGTTAGAGGCAAGTTAACCAATGTTGCCTTTAAAGGTTCTGATAAACGAGCTTTATGTAAGAATTTAGAAGGTATATCTATTTATCATCCTTATGTTAAGGTAAAAATAATAGGTCTACTGGTAATTTTGATTTATATAAGTATATCGGTACTTTTGTAAAGGATGATGGCAAACAGATTATTGAAAAGCCTGTATACATACTTGTTAATAAGAAAGGGTACAGAGAAGGTGGTAAAGGTATGGTAACAGAATATTTAAGTAAATGGGTAGTTGGTGAAACAGCATCAAGATACTCTATAATACCTGGCAACAATGTTGATCCTAGTTATTCAAATTATGGTGGTAATTTCTTAGAAGATGTACCAGAACTGATTAACAACAATGTTATACCTAAACTTAATTCTCAAACCAATGATGTTACTAAAGCTGGGTTAGATGGTGTATTCCATCCAGCAAGTAGTATAGATTATATGTTTGGTCTTGATGGTAATAATAATGATATTAGATATCAATTGAATGAGGAAATGAGTGAAGATGGTGAAGTAGAACAAGCATCTGAAGTTAGACCTACTACAGAGGGACAATCTACAGAAACTACTAGTGATTTTAATGATAAAAATGAATTTCCTACTGATGAAATGAATCATTGTATTAAAAGTTAATCATATATGAGTATAATTTGTCCTAATTTAAAAACGAAGAAGTTGCAAGAGAATTCGAAGAATTAAAAAATGCAACTAGTGAAGCAGCGGCTTATCATATATGGTCGCTTAACAATGGTAATGGCATAGATAAGGCTCCCAATGGGGAGCCATCTAAGCTATTTTCAGACCTTTTAGAGCATTATAATGGTGATAGAGTAGCTGCTATTCAAGCTAAGGCTAGAACTTACTCTGAAAGTTTTAGAAATTGGTTTGGAGAATCCAAAGTAGTAGACGAGAATGGTGAACCTTTGGTAGTATATCATCACGCCAATTCTCCTATAAACGAGTTTTCTATAGAATTTGATAACTACTTTTTCTACAATTAAAAACGGAACGAAAAAAGCTTTATTCTTTACTGGTACAGCAAATCCTAAAAAAGGCACAGTTTTAGATAGAGAATATAAATTTCCTGTATTTTTAAAAAGCTAATACTGTAATTGAAAAAACTGGTACAAAAGACGATTTAAAAAAACAAGGAGAAAGTTTTACTGCAACTATAAATCGTGCAGCTGAAGAAGCAGATATTGCTATATTTCACGGTATTGATGATAATCAAGAATTAAATCAAAATATTTATGTTATAAATAATCCAAATAATGTAAAATCAATAGATAATCAAGGTACATTCTCTACTCAGGATAATAATATATATAATCAGAAAATAGTAAATAGAGACTAGATTAGAAAATTTCTATAATTCCTATGTTAAGCTAAGAACTAAAACTGTAGAGAAAGCTGAGAATGAAACTGAATTACGTAAAAAGACGTAGTAAACTATCGAGTAATTCAAAAGTTACGTGAAACTAACCTAGATGCTATAATGCAAGAAATTCTAGGTATATACATATATGATGCAGATTACTCTACAACAGATAGTACATTAAAGAGAATTAAATAATCTTTCTGAAAGTCGCTATCTAACTCTATTAAATGAGGAAATAGACAAATTAGATAGACTGTTGATACCTGTTGACTCTTTAATAGCAGCAGTTAATAACATTAACAAAGGATACAATAAACTTTCAGACTATTCTAAAGAAGTACAGGATCGTCTATTTAACATGCCTGTGTATAGGGAAGCAAACAGAATTACCTGTAATAACACGAGCAAAGAGCTTAAAACAATACAATGCTTATCAAAAGATAAAATATAATAAGGAATTAAATACATTTATTTCTAATTTAAAATTAACTCAATTAAAATTAGCTGCAAGAAAGTATCATTTAGATACAATCAAGATGTTTGTTGAAGAGTATGACCGTGGTTTTGAAGACATGAAACTAAAAGTATTAGATGAATACTTATATAGAACATCACTTTTGTCTAAGAAAGCTCCAAAACTACAAGGTACATATAATTTGTTAGAGGATTTAGCAAAAGGACAATCTGAGTTGGATACTAGAAATGCTAATGAACAAATGCAAAAAATATCTAATGTTACTAACATCAAACAAGCATTAGAACTATTATCTAAAGAGTTGCCTGAATACGCTCCTTTTATAAGACATTTGCAGGAAATACCTTATTATGAAGATATATTAATAGAGATTGATTATAACTCAGAAGATTCTTTTGCTTTAACTAAAGCAGTTGGTAATACTTCCTTTAAAATTGATCCAGAAACAAACGAATACACTGCTAAGATAACTATAAATAAAGAATCTTTTTTTGGTTATAGAACTTTGCTACACGAAATTGTACATGCTTTTAGTTCTATAGCATTAGCCGGAAGAGATGAACACGGTAATAATGAATTTGTATCTGATATAATTGCTATCATAGACCATTGTAATAAGTATTTTGAGATTCCAAAAATATTTGGAACATTAATGCAAGATTCGTTAAATTATGGTTTTACTAATCCTCAAGAATTTATTGCTGAATTTTTTAGTAATCCTGCTTTTCAGATGTTATTAAAAGAGATACCAGCGATCGGAGAGACAGAAATAAAAAGAAAAGAATATCTTTAAATCTGTAGTAGAGGCTATAACTAAGTTCTTTTTGCTTCATTCTTTAATAAAGAGAAGAAATCTATATAATCAGATTGAACCATTAATGTATAAGATTATAGACTTTCAATCTGACTTACATAAGAATAATACGATTAAATACAATCCTAATAGGGAATACAATAGTGATAACTATACAAATAATCAAGTAATAACAAAAGTTATTTCTAATAGTAAGGATTTATTAGATAACTCTAGATCTAAAATGGCTACTGTACTTAGGGATGTTGCTAATAAAATAAACATGCAGCCAGTATCTATTGAATATACAGATAGACCATTAAATGAGATATATCCTGAAGCTACTTATTGGACACCTGCTATATACGATAGAAATACAAATAAGATTGTAGTAAATACTACTGGTGATTTTAGTAGATATGGTTCATTAGAAAACGTATTACTACACGAAATAGCTCATGCTATTACTCTAGACTCTTTGGCAGCAGATACAGAAGCAGCTAATGAACTTAGAGCTATACAGAAAGAGTATGCAGCTACTCATGAAGACCATGCTAGTAAAAATGTATATGAGTTTGCAGCTGAGCTGTTTTCTAATCCTGAAGTAATCCACATTATGCAGGACTTCCCTGCACCTACTGGTAAAAAGACTATACTACAAAAGGTAATGGATTGGTTTAAGAGATTGTTTGGTAAGAATACTACTCATGAGAATCTTATAAACAAAATAGTAGAAAATGTAATTGAATACAATGCTTATCAAACATTAGAGCATAATGAAAATACTGATGATTATATACCTTTTAGCGTTACCTGCTGCAAGTAAACGTGAAGAGATTGCTGCTACTAAGTTGATGTCTACTTTTTGATTCCATAGTAAAGACATTAGAAATACGTACTCAATCTATGCAGTATAACCCTATTGATGATTCATTTGATAGAAGAGAAACTGTTAGAAATACAAGTGTTTTTAATAGATTATATAATCTTTCTAATACTGTAAAGAATATTACTGACCCTAATAGTATGCTTGATGTACTTAATGGTAGTATTGAATACATGAATAGTGTAATAGACTCATTAGCTGAAGCAGAGAAAGTTCTTGATAATATCAATGAGAAGATTGAGAATGCTAAAACTATGGGAGATGAAGCAGCTACTAATAAGTATAGAGTAGCACTAGATAACTTTGGTGCTGAGTATCTATATCCACATGAAGCTAACTTAAATAATCTATATGAGACAGTATTCTCACAGGAGTTTAATGATGCTATATATGAATCACTACTTGGTACTAATGTATTTAATGATATTAGACAGACTTTAAATGCGTTAAGAGCTGAGTTCAGTTCAATTAAGATGGATAGTAGAGATAATATTGGTTGGAAGTATAAAAAACACAGTTATTAGAACTCTTACTAACTTCTTAAAAGGTGAAATGGAAGAAGCGAACGATCCTCGTATAGAAAGTGCACTAATGAACTGGTTAAGTTTTGATTCTGATATCTCGGCTTATCATAAGTATGCAGGTTTACCAAATAGTACAAATAATGTTGTTATTTCTTCTGTTAGAAAGGTTATAGGTGATGTAAACAATGAAGTTCATAAGAAAGTATATCACAAGTATGCTGAACTTATGGGTTTAGCTGCTGCTACAAAGAGATCACCTATTGCTGTTTGAAAGAAACTCTAAAGGTAAAAAACAGGTTATATCATTAGAGATAGAAAGTATGGTGAATATCAAAATGATAAGTATAATTGGCGTAAGAAATGGTTAAAAGACCATAAATTAGCTAGTGTAGATGAGTTGAAACTTGATCAAAATCTATGGTTTAGAATATCAGAGAGCGTATAATGACTGGAAATCTAAACATGCTGAAAGAAAATATACTCCTGAGTTCTATAATATATTTTTGCAAATCTTAGTATAGAAGCTAATCAGGCATTATCCGAAGTAAATATAGATATTGATAACTTACTTAAGCCTTATTTAGATAATGTTACTAAGAAACCTAGATTCGAAAATATGTCTCAAGATGATTATGATAAATATCAAAGATTACTTGAAAAGAAAAGGAATTTAGCTAACCCATATGATGCTCTTACAGGCGAAATAAAGCCAGAAGATAGCGTAGAGTATAAGATAGCTATGGAACTTACAGAAGCTTATGAAAAAGCTCCGTAAAGGGCTTAAATCAAAGGCTAATATGGCTGCTTTCATGGCTGAGATGGAGAAAATGAGGGAAATAGAAGGATATACTCCTGATGGTAGATATACGCTGTATGAGGCTTGGTTAGAAAGAAATACGAGATGGGAATATACTCAGAATTTGAAGCTCTTGTATCTAAACAGAATAAGAAAGATTACGGAGAGATATATGACAGATTATATCAAGCAAGAACTAATCTCTTAAAACTTTACAGAACCGATAGATACGAAGTAGATTATATTCGTATGCCACAAGAAGTAAAAAAGAGAAGATTAGAGAACTTGATATAGCTATGTATAGGATACGTCGTAAATCAGGTAAGTTAGGTGGTGGTAGAAGACTGTTTAAGTCTAAACTTAGTGATATAGCTAAAGATAATGGTGGTAAAGATGCAGTATCTCCTGATGATATATGGGTAGATGATAAAGGTGTCAAGCATTACTTCTCTTATATGGCCACAGTAAAACCAATAAATGATAAGTACATGCATAGAGTACCTAATAATAATTGGGCTGAGACATCTGAAGAATCTGCTTTCTATAATCCTAATTATGATCCTACTATACCTGAAGCTGAACAGCCTAAATTAGAGTTATATGATAACAGAAAAGATTATAATGTTGTTATGAGAAACACTAATTTATCTAAGCTTAGACAGGCTTTAATAGATACCATAGGAGAAACTAATGCTAAATTAACTCATACCAATTATCGTAATGATTACAAGTTACCACAGATACCTGGTACTATATGGAACTATATAAGTGGTAAAGGTTTAGTTACTGGAGTTAGAGATTATATGTTAGATGCTTTTTGATATTACTCCAGATAATGAATTACATGGTGTAAAGAATAAAGTAAGACCTAATGGTACTGAAATTAATATTATGCCTACTCAGTATACTACTATGTTAGCAGATCCTTCTGTAGGTACTAATGACTTAGTTGGAGCAGTAATGCGTTATTATAGAATGGGGTGTAACTATGAAGCTAAAAAAAAGAAAGTAGCTCCACAATTGAATCTGTTAGATGAAACTATTAAGAAAGAAGGTAAAGTAGTAAAGAGTCAGAATACTGTATCTGCAGCAAATTCTAATCTTAGTTATGTAATACATAAGTATATTTCTTATCATTTATATGGTAGACGTACTACATTGCCTGAGATTACTATAGGTAATCATCGTATTTCATTAGATAAGATTTTTTAGACATTTTGCTACATGGGGTAGAGATATAGGTCTATCTTGGAATTTACGTTCAGCTATATCTGGTGGTGTTTCTGCATGGTCTTTTTTATGCTGCTGATGCCTATATTAATAGGCATATGAATGTCCGTGATTTTACTCTGGGTAATGCGGAATTAGCTAAAGAATTGCTTACTCTTAAAACTTTGAGACAGCTTGGTAAGAATATGGGGGACAGTGATTTAGTATCTATGCTTGAATACAATGGGTTATCATTTAATCAGGAAGAAGATATGGCTAACACTAATAGATGGAGAGTTGGTAGAATGATAACAAGAACTATAGAACCATATTCTGCATTTAAACTAATGTCTTTCTTACCTAACTCTGTGTTTATGAGAGGGATCTATAACAACTATAGATTGCTCGAATTAGAAGATGGTAATAAGCATTTTATTTCTGAGAATGATTTTCTTTATAACCATTTTCCTGAACAGTCTATAGAAGAAAAGAGAGCTATCTATAATTCTACTAAAACTACCTTATGGTCAGCATATGATAAGAAAGGTGGAGTTAAGATAAAACCAGAGTATAAGAAGTATGTGACTAAAGAGTTAGAGAATGAGATAAGTGATAAATTAGGTAATATATCAAGTCATGCAGAAGGTATGGTTGAAAATGCTGATAAATCCGGTGTACATTTACATACTGCACTTTCTACTATATACTGATGTTCCGTGCTTTTCTACCGAAAAAATATAGAAAACACATGGAATCCAGCATATTGGAATTACCAAACAAAAAAAGAACTTGCTATAGGTACAGCAATGGCTTATTGGTATGGATGGCTTTATGGAGCTAATAACTGGGGTATAAAAAGCAATAAGAGCTCTTACATTTAGAAACAAGGAAAAAGATATATCTGAATTATCAGATAGATTTAATGTTAGTGAGAGTTATACAAGGAAGCAGATTGAAACTTATGCTAAAAGGTTTAATGCTCAAGTATTTACTTATATATTCTGGCTTACTTTATTTAATGCTTTAGGCATGATAGGTAGTACAGGACCTGATGATGATTATTGGTATCAAAATGTCCTTATGCTTGAATTAAAGAAGATTTCACTTGAATCTGGTTCAAGATATAATGTTATGGATATTACTGATATATTTAACTCAGTATCTCCATTACTACAAACTGTAGAAGATATAGGTACTGCATTTAGTCCTTGGTCTTACTTTAAAAAGAAAGGAAATATAAGAAGATCAAGAAAGGAGCTTTTTAAAGGTCTGTATGGCTGGCAAAGAGACTTTATTAAAGTTATTCCTTGGCTTAATGCTTATTATAATATGAAGAATCCAGGAGAAAAATTACGAGACTTACAGAATCGTATTGGTGGATAAACAAAAAAGGGGAGCGTTTCACAACGGTCCCCTTTCTTTTACAATTAATATTAAAACAACTAAATTACAGCGACTATTCAAAGTAACTCATATCTTCTAAACATGGGCTAATCTGAATATTTATATCTTGTTCCTCAATGTGATTGAGTGTAAATACTTCATTCTTACTTTCTAAGTTTATATCTTCAAACACTATCATAGTTCTATCGGTTTTATTAGAGTCAATTGAATATACCGAAGTAAATATAAATACTTGTTTCTTTACTTCATCTGATAGTAAGTGATAATACTTATTCTCTACCAGTGATATTAATCTTCTCTGTGTTGGGTTTATTCGGAGAATAAATACTGTATGGTAATCTATTTCTCCTTTATAACGATACTTACCTATAAATAGTTTGTGATTACTAACTTTTTGTACCATATTTGTATACTCTAAGTATGATGAGGCCTTTGTAGTCTATATAGATATTGTTATCTTTTATCCAATACTTTGTATACTTATACAATACAAGATTTACATATGAAGCATTAAAGAATAGAGCTATCACAGCATTCATTGTATATCTCTGATCCATCTCCCTCATAGTAATTACGAGAGTAATCCCATAAATTGTTCTGTTTGTGCCAACAGATTTGTTCGATAGTATCTGATATTAACGTAAGTTTTGCTTCAATAGATTCTGGTGTAAACTTAAATACTTTTACTTCATAACCATTATTGCTTTGTATAGCAATGATATATGTTTCATAAGTATATTCAGCAATATCTTTTTTGTAATTCGTACTTAAAGTACCAATGAATAGCTAACCAATAGTAGGCTAATTGTCTACGATAGTCATACTCTTCAATAGAATGCTTAAAATTGTTTACATCAGCAGTAGTTTTTAAGTCTACTAAGATAATCTTTTTTCTCTGTATGATCGATTATTAATCTATCTAACAAAGACTTACACGATAGCTGATAGTTTTGGAAAGTTTTGGAAATTCCCAATTTATGTGAAACTCATTGTTTTGTTCGCACGTATTTGGTAAAGTTATATAGTAATTCGTTTGCTTTCTTATGCTTCTCAAGATTACTCTTGATTGTTTTTAACATCTGAAGATCTGCAAACGATATTGCTTTCATCTCAGTTTGCCTCTCAGTCTTAAGATATTCAATATAGTTCTCTAGCTTTTTTTTAGCCATTTCTTTGGCTTCTAAGAGCACTTTTATCATTGCTCTTACCTTTTTGTACTATAAGCAGCTGAATAAGCCTTTATAAAGGGCTAAATCAGGGTCTATTTCTACAGTACCAACTAGATTCTCAGCAAACAATTGTTGCTGTTTACTACTTGGAGTATCAAAGTCTAATATTCGATAATGAGCCCAGAATTCATCTGGTTGAAGTATGTACATATGTATCATAGTTCCTTTATCTAAATAACTAGCTTTAAGACCTTCAGCGGTTCCGTCTAACGTATCTTTCAAGTATTTTGGACCTTTCTTTATAAAGACTCTAAGTTACTGTTAGAGATACGTGTCATATCTTCATAATAAGGTATACTTAAATCCATAATCAACCGTCTTCATCGTCATCATTATTTTCTTCTTCTAATCCTATAAAGGTAAATTCTCTTTTTGGACCAAAATCAATAATGAGATCAAAATTCAAAATATTAGTTTTTTTCATAGGCTTTTTATCTTCTTTATACATTCTTCTGTTTCCTTATGATTATGTACTATGAAAAGCATATATTTCTTATCTAAATTATTTAATTTAAGATAATACATAAATAACTTCCATTTATAAGGAAACACGTCATTCGGCCTACCTTTTGCTTCGATTATAAAGTTGTTACCAACAAAATCTGGAGTATAAGTCATAGGCCGAGCCCATTTTTTTATCTTGAAACTGAAATGAAGGTACAAGTTCAAACTTGATAGGTTCATATTCAGCTTTTAACTTCTCTTCTTTAAGTCTAGAGTAAACATAACCTTCTAATTTACTCTTGAATGATATTCCGTCTATTTGAATTGGGTAGCATTCTTGACTTTCTTGTTTACTGAGCTTTTCTTCTTCTTTATCATGCATATATGATTTAAATATAAACATGAACGTAGTAAAGATTTACTATGTTGCTGATAGTACAGCATAAGAAGCAGAAACATATTAATTCAAAAATACTACTACAGGTTAACGTAGTATTAAGTATATCTAAACTCATGATTGTTCTTTTTCAAGCTTATCTGCCATTTCAGATAGTTCTATTTTCAATTCTTTAAGTTCTTTAATCTTATCATCTAAGCGTTTTCACTTGAATCTGCTTGATAATTAAAGAAACGATTGATTTTAATATTCGTCTCTTTATCAAAAGAAATGCATAATAATACCAAAGAATACTGAGATTAATAGAAAAAAAGAACGACGGAATTGCAAACAACCAAGAAATTGCTGTACAAATACCGTTTTTTAGCTTTAATTAGAAAATTCTTCATATTTTTTAATGTTTGGTTTAACCATTCGCTGACCACTTCAAAGTTATTATTCTTTATAGCGTCGCTAATATCTTTACTTTTAAACTTTTTATGCACTAGAAAGCAATTTAAGCCTGTTTTAAGGCTTATTTTGCGCTTTTATATTTTTAACACCAGGAGCATCTCTGTCAAAACATATTAAAATATGCTTAAAACGCTTCTTTAATACCTCTAAGGCGTTATCTGGTATAAATGTAGATTCAGAAGAGGGAGATATTGCATTATATCCCTAACTCTTTAAGACACATTACATCTTTCATAGACTTAGTAATAATTAATAGATTACCTTTTTTCTGGTAATTGAGCATAACCTTGTATGTCATACTCTGTTAAATTATTACGCCATTTAGTGTATTTATCTGCTAAAGGTCTATAAATTTTGAAATGATCATATACTTTATAAGCATACATAGGATTCTTATCTTTATATATACCCTTTACTATACCATTACATAAATAATATTTAATACTATTTACATTGTATAGTTTTTAAAAAAGTATCAATAGATATATGAAACTGTGACCAATAACTTTTGTCAATTTCTGTAAAATCTTGTCTTACTACACCTATTACAGTTTCCTCAGTAGGTTTTGTTCTTTAGTACTCTTTAAAACAGTATTATTTTTTATATTAAGGTCTTTGACTATCTGGTTTAATGTATCATTATAGTTAGTAATACCAGTAAATTCTTGTACAAATTTAATGACATCACCACATAAACCATTGCCATGATCTTTAAATAATAATTTACCTGTCTTTTTACTATGGAATATACCAAATGAGGGATTCTTATCCTCTCTAAAAGGACTATTGTAAATATAACCTATTTTAAATTGTCCTAAATAACGAGCATATATATCATATTCTGATACTCTTGATAAAATATAATCAAGTGTTATTGCCTTTGCTTTATTTTGCTCTTCTTGAATCATACATATGCTACAATTTTAATAGTGGGAGTAGCGGACTCGAACCGCTCCATAGGTATAAACCTGGTCCATTCACACATCTTCGTATCTATCTATTATTAATAGATTGTGTTTACTCCCTTTGTTTTTAAAAACAATTGTAACGAGGGGGGATTCGAACCCCCAGATAAGTTTCCTTATCGCCAATTTAACGATTCCACACTCTTTTCAAGTTTGCCTTCTCCAATGCTAGTGGTATCTGCTCATTACTGAGCAATCGTTAATCTTCGTCCCCATGCTCTTTGTCGAAGAGTTTTGTAATTTGCTCAATCTTTTGATTGGCTGAATTTTCATCAAGACATTGTCCTGATGTAATCCAAATATCTTTTTAGTCTCCTTATGTTTAGCAGCTATAGAATGGCTAAACTACTCCTACATTGAAATTTTGCTGTCCAAAAACTTAAATATATGATATCTAAACATCCAAGGAGAGATACAAGTAAGAATTTGAGGTAGTATCAGTGGATCTTCTGCTTTTTAATGATTACCTCAGTAATAAGATACTCTAATTGTTCACCTTTTGAATCGACCTAAATCTGCAACCTCAGCAAACGCAGAAATTTCTACACGATACCCTTGTTGTTCAAGGTAATCTGCTAATTTAATAGCTGTATAGGACTTGTAAAGCATATCTTCTGCTGTTACCATCCAGTTTTCACCTATCCCAATATGTAATCGTATAAATTTACCATTTTTATTACCTAATTTTTTTACTCGCTTTTTAAAGGCAAGGTAGCCCTTCGAGAGAAAACGATCATAATTAAGCTCATCACCATCGTTTTCATCCCATTTATAGGATTTTCCAGAACCACCTAATTGCATCTCTTGAGTTAAAGACTCAAGTTTGTCTAAGCCTTTATTATAGAAATATTTTGCTTTTTTGTATTTCCTCAAGAGATAAACCTTTCCAACCTGGGTCATCTTCATTACAAATTTCATCATAATGACCTTTAGTCCCAGTATCTTCGACAATTTCACACTCCGTGTAAAACTTTTCGAGAGAATCAAAATGTACAGTCAATTTTTTACCCATACTTCACATAATTTATCCAAAAAATACTTTAGTTCTTCCAGAAGAATCTAATTCTTTACTCTCTGTAATTCGTTCTTTATTCTCTGGAGTAAAGAACTTCTTGACCATTCCCTTTCGGTATCAGTCCAGTTACAGATTAGCATGTCCTTCAATTTTTGAAATAAGCCTTCTTCATACGGGTACCAGATTGAATCATACGCGTAGACGCAATACGACGTATGTTACAAGCTTTGATACACTCACGAAGTTTCCAAACGTAGTTTACTACATCAACATCATATTGACTTTCGTAATCTACAGAATAGTCAACTTCTATAATGCCTCCGATGAATCGGTCAATAGTAGATGCGTCTAATTGATTGTTAGCCACATACTGTCGACTCGCACCACTGCCAAATGTATTAGAAGTAGCAATGATGATACACTCGGGGTTACGACTAACTAAACCAGTAGTAGTCTCTATCTCATCGTTAGCAAGAGCGGCATTTAGGACTTGACCTACCGCAGGGTCTAATGCTGTCATCTCATCAATCAAGATAATAGATGGCTTTGCATAATATTCAGCAAACTTTGTGCTTTCTCGAGTAGGATATTTATATCCAAGGAACTCTGTAGCAGATGTTCCAATACCACAAGATATACACAAGTAAGGTAAATTCAGTTCTTTTGCAGTCATACGAGCCATAGTAGATTTACCACAGCCTGCAGGACCTACCATCCAGATGTTACGCATACCTGCTTCAACAAGTTTTTTAAGCTGTTCGTGAGGTTGAAGCTTAGACATATCAATCATCTTTGCTTCTTCTTCAGCTTTTTGCGTTTCTTTTTTCCTCTTCTTCAGCTTTAAGCTTTTCAGCAAGCTTTCGTAGTTTTTCTTGATGTTCACTAGGATTCTGTATGTTTATGCCACTCGGAGAAGTTTTATACTTTTCTCCTTGAAGATTTTCTACAGTAAAACTAGTATTTCCGGTAGCTTCACTCTTTTCCTTTTTTTGATTACCTTCCAGTAATCAATAGGTTTATATCTAGACTTTTACCATTTTCATCCTTTTTAGTAGTAGTAATACTACCAAAGAACTGATCTCCAACTTCAAGTTCTTTTGGTTTTGTCTTAGAAGTTAAAGAATCACTTGATGGTTCTTGTAATGCTTCACTTGCTTTTTCTGCTTGTGATTTTTTTACTTGACGTTCTAATGTTTTCTGTAACATAGAGAGAAAACCACTAGATACATCATAACCACTTGTTTTTACTTTAGGTGTTGCACCTGAATCTTTTTTATCTACAAGTGTTGCTTTGATTGTTTCGTCTATAGTTTGATAATCTAACATATTGATTCGTTTTAAAGTTAATAAAAAGGGAGGATAACTTTTGTTACCCCCCCCAATTTCTATATTGGTATGCCTAAAACGGCAAATCATCAACATTATTCTGTTGTGATGTATTATCTAATGTTCCATTTACTACCTGAAAAGGATTAGCTGTAGAAGATTCTGTATCAGCTACTACTGGTTTTTCAAATAAGTCAATACCTAATTTAACGATAACAGATTTGCCTTCATTTACTGTAGACATCGGTTCGATAAATGTATACTTTGCATACTGTGGTAAAAGAAATATAGCCAGTTTTACTATATACAGCTTTAATACGAACAGGAGTCGTCTTAACTTTTTTTTCAGTAGATAACTTATCAATTACCCACTGTGCGTATTCTTTAAATCCGCCTTCTTCTTCGTACTGAAGGTCTTCTTCTTTGTAATAACAAATAAGAATTTCTTTAATTCTTTCCCACTGATTATCTACTTTATTATAGAATACATCATCAGGAAGAGTTTCTCCTGTACTTGTTGTACGACGTGGTTCCCATTCTGTATGAGTCATAGTTCTGTTATCTTTAACAAACTTAAACTCAATAAAATTTCTACCTTGTACTGATGTACCATATCGTACTCCTGTAAGGAATACATCATCATGAATGCCAGCAGACAAAAAATGCTACATCCTTCTTTTCAATTTGTTTTGCTCTACTTGAACTATACATACTATTCTTAATTTTTTAGTTAGGCAAATATATTTTATTCAATCAGTAGTTATTTTGCCAGATTCGTCACTTTCTGCAATAACAACTGTTTTACCTCTAAGATGAGGTGCTCGCTTCTACTATATTATTCTCTCCACCTTGAAAAAGATATGAGAGTTTGGTTTTCTTTCTATAAACATATCCAATAGCATCTGCTTCACCACAGATGATATCACTTAGTCTACCAGCTAAATCTAACTGCATTTCAGAAAGTTCTTCACCTTCTTTATTGACTAATTTATCTTTAGTATGACCTACTAAGATAAATTCTTCGCATAATTCGCGAAACATATCGATAACTTTTCTTACAGCTTGTCTGATATAAAACCAGCCAGCGCCATTAGGCAACATACGAACATCACCTCTATAGGATTTTACCCATTGGAGTCTGATTATACAAAGTAAGAGCATAGCTTAACGTCATCTCTTCTAAGCGTGTTGCATTATCGATAGTAATATGTTTATAAAAGAAGCCATTACACTCTTTGTTCTTTTTGACGAATTGCTGCTGCAATTTCGCCTAAATCTGCTACATTACGAGCTTGAACACTAAGTGCATCTAAGAACTGAGAACCACCTTCAAGGTCAATGATTAGATTATTCTCTAGTTCACTTACTATAGTAGTCTTGCCTGACTTAGGTTTGCCAAAAATGATAAGGAATCTTGGATTAGATACCTTAGCTTTTACTTTTTCAGTAGGTAATACTATCATAAATTATGATTTTATTACTTACATAGTATGATAATGTTTGTCAAGTTTTGAAAAGTTCTGAGATAGTAAGTTTGTTAATATATTATATTGCAAAAAACGTTAACAATAGTAATTGAAACATTAATAATTGTTGTACGAGTTTCTCGTGATAACGAGCGAAAATAGTCGCGATTTGCATAGGTCGGAATTACAACATCTCCGATCTGTACAAAATCACCAAAAAAGTTAGCCGGGATGCCGTTAACAAGAGCATCATAGCTTTCTTCTCCACGATAATTCCGATATGCTTTCATTGCGTTAATTGCACGCTGCCATGCTTCGAATGCGTCAAGATCACGCTGAATTTTCTTAAAGCGATAAGCTGCATCATACAAAGAAACTCTTGTTTGTTTTCAAACTAAAAGGAAGAGTATAAACAAAATCTTCCGTATTACTCGTTCGCCGATCCAGAAAGGAACTTTTTAAAATACGGTACAAAACTTGTAGCTTTGTCAAAAAAGATTCTGCGTATAAGCACTATAATTAGAATTCTTATTAGAATTATTCAAAGAGATAATAAAATCTTTCATGTCAGTCTATTTTTTAAATTTAACTAATCGGTAGGATTAGCTTCTGCTTGTCTATCTATTTCAATAATGTTATTGTGTGCTAGGTCGTTTTCAAAATCTAAAATTGCTAATTGACCTTCACGATTCTTTAGAATGTGAATATAGATCTTATTTTGTACTGGTAATCGATGAGGACCATATATAGTAAAGCCTAAAGTTTCTGGACGGGCTATTACTAACACAACATCACTACCTTGAAAAATAGCATCAGCAGATGAAATGTCACTTCTCATAGGATAGTGACAGGATGGGTTATTAATTCGATCAGGAGACTCAATGTTCCTATTCATTTGAGAGAGCTGAATTATTGTAGTGCAACCTACCTTCTTTGCATTAATAAAACAGTTTTCTGTAAATCTCTAATAATAGATAAAGCATTCTCTTCGCTTTTTTCCGCGTACTAAGAGAGTGTGGTCAAGTACTATTACTAACCATTTATCTTTTGCCATTTCCTCTTGAAATTTAGCTATTGTAGCAGCTATTTGAGCTACATTTGCAGCGGTATCTATGTAATAGATAGGATATTTAGATAAATCATTTGCAACTTTTTCTATAGTTTCAAACTCAGTATCTGAGATATCTCCTTCACCGCTATATAAGGTGTTAGTAGTAACACCTAATTTACCGCTTATTTTTCTACCTACTTGTCGGCTTGAAAGCATTTCAAATGAAAAAAGACAAAATAATAATATCTTTATTAGGATTTAAACTACAAAAATCATTTTCTAACATGCTCGCAAATGCTGATTTACCAGATCCTGATGCTCCTACTATAGTGTAAATAGTACCAGGTTCTATACTACAAACTCTATTGAATTTTCTCCATCTTGTAATTAGAGGTTCAATTTCGTGTTTTCTACGTAAATCTATATATTCCAGAGTTTCTTTAGCTACTTCTGAAATATGTCTAAATGATAAAGGAGCATTATATAAGGGTTGTTCCATATGTATTTGCTTCTGTTATTTCATTAGACTTCATTTGCTCATCGAGTGATTCCCACTCACACTGGGTTAACCATTTCCACATAGTTTTCATATAACCCATACGACCTGTCATAGTAAGATCATTTAATTGAAATTTTAAACATTCCATTAAATGTTGGTGAGTTGCTTTGCTTTTTTCCTACTATGGAGTTATACTTTTTACGGCAATTATTTACATTTGCTCGAAGAAAACTCTTTGTACCATCTGGTCGAATGACAACTTGTGGATAAGCTGCATAGAATTCGTCAAACATTGTAATTTTTTTCTTTCGACGATTTTTATAAGATTATCAGTAGGCAAATAAGTGATTGCTTCATTTGATATCTCTTTTTTACTATGTAGCCTCGATTGATTAAATCTTGTATTTCTGCCTCGCTTACCAGACTGACGAGTTGCGAGACGTGCTTGATGCTTTTTTTGATTAACGTCTAATACAAGATTTAAGAACACTAACTGATTTATAGTTAATGGCTTGATCATATCAATCAAAAGCTTATATCTAGTTCTAATACCATATTCTTCTCCTTTCGTTAAAAAGAAGTCTATGTTATAGATTGGATAGTCTTTGTTAAGTTATGAAAAAGCCCCATAGACTTAGCTGTTGTGGCTTTAATGCGTTAATAATCTTTTGTTGCTTGTAGAATGTAATAAGCATAATTAATATTATACTGGTCAATAGGTTTATCTTCTGGAAGTGTATTAAGTATAGTAACACCATACCCTTTAAGCATATTTTGATACTCTTTTTATACCTTTATTATCTTTCCATTTCCATAGATATAAACCATTTGTACTAACATAAAAACGATTAATTCGCTGTTGTACCTCATTGTTGTATTCTACTGTCCATTGTTTACCTGTTTTTCAGCTTGTAAGAATTTACGAATGTCTTTACAGTTCATTATAGTATCTTCCACAGGTATTCCGTCTGCAAAATACCTAATAACTGCTTCAGGTATTATCTTAGGATTAAGACCTTTACCAAGTAAGACATCTGTAATAAACATACCTTTCTTTTTAATAAGCTTATCATCTTTATTAGCTTTGTATCCTTCTTTAATTGCAATGTAATCATTAATTGCAAATTGATACATAGCTTCAAAACGATCTTCTTCAAGCTCAAGTTTTGTTAACTGTTCCCAAGCTTTACAAGCTTGTTTAACTTGTTCATATTTATCTTTCTTAAGTAAGATAAATAAACCATCAGTGTTAGCCTGTACTATTCTACAACCTAAATTAACTAATGATTCAGCTAACATAAGTAATAACAATTGTCCATTAATACGTATTTGCATTACTGCAAATGGACTGTAACAAAAATTATGTTCGTTTTTGTAAATTACCACTTAAACCATTTAACGCAAGTTTCAAAGTTTCATTTTTTTACTTTGTTTCCATTTCTTTTTTGCTTCTAATCGTTCTTCTCTAATTTGAGAATAAACTTCAAGAAATTCGGGTCCTAAATGTTTAGGATAAAACTTGTATTGTATTAGCATACTTGGATATAGAGAAGCAACGTCTATATCTATCACCATTTCATCTTCTTTTGGTATAATAATCTCAGGATTATTTACTGAATGAATACCACCTACTCCTACAGAATAACGTAGATTATCAAATATAAATTTATACTCATATCCTTTTCTACCTGGAGAAACTATTTGTTTTTTCATTTCTTCAAGCATATTTTTTAAGAATAGGAGATTCATATTTAACAAAAGGAAGTATAACATCTTTCAATGGAATTAAATCCATAGGAGAACGAAGATCTTTAATCTGTTTCCATGTTAATCCAGTCTTTTCAAGATATTTTTTTGAGTAATAATCTTCATACCAATATTTACTCCATCTTTACTTAGGACTCTTACACCATATTCATCTTCAATTGCAATTCGTAGATCAATATCTTTCTTGCATCTTTGTAGTAGTTCTGAAGTTGATTCAACATCATTTATATTATATTGAATCATTTCATCAAATAATTCCTTTTTTATTAAGGACTACTCCAATCATATACAAACTCTTGAACATTAGGATATTGCATTGTTACTTGCATTTCTTTCAAACCAACACGTAGTTGAGTTGAATATAGCATAGTAAGAATATCAAATGATTCAAACCATTGTTGATATTTCCATTTTTTCCAAGCATCTTCATCACCATCTTTACTTGATAGTATTACTTTACTTAGGTTAAAAATAGACTGACAAATTTCCCAATAAGGTTTCTCTATCATGCGATCATAATAATCTATTATATAATTTATAATAGGGTTATCATAATGAATGTTATTATATCCTGCGAATATTACATCTGTATCAAATTGATAATCTGTAGTATATGATTGGTTCCATGAACTAACTTGATTATCAAAATGCTTAAAAAAACTTAACTAATTCACTTAACTGATTCTTACGTTCAGATATTTCAAATAGAAATAGTTCATTAGTTTCAGTATTTTTTACAGTACAATGAAAGATATTTTGAAATACTTCAATATCATATACTAATACTGGTTTGTTTCTAATTTTCATAGTGTGGTTATTTAGTGGTAGGATGCAGTATCGAACTGCCCTATACATGCGTCTAGTTTCGTTCCCACAAAACTGTATAGTGCCTTTTATAGCTTATCACACTATTATCCTACCTTATTGCGCGTTACAGACGCGCCCCTTGTGCTTATTAAGCAGCAGAATCAGATTTTAATTCTTCTGACTTAACTTTTTCCTTCACACAAATAGAAGGATTAGCAGTATTGTAGGCATATACACCTATATAACCATTGTTCTTCTTGCTTAACTGATAAGTATGAATATCAGACATACGTTTCTCTAACTTATCAAGAGTATAAGGAGACGTAGGCGGAAGAATACTCTTATTGTTACGATAATGAATTTCAATGCTATAAATAGCCTCGTTCTTCTTTTTAACTTAACAGTAGGGTTATCTACAATGGGTCGAGGAGCGACCTTCATTTTTTGCCAGCATATTTAGACCGTTTCTCCTCTTTTCGAGTTTTCCGTAATTGTTCAGCCTGGATAAATCTTTCTAAGTCACTTTTCATCTTTTTTTGTGACTCTGAGAGCTTCTTTCTCGATTCGAGCTCTACGATCAGCTCGTCTCTCTTCGAGAGCTTTTTCTCTCTGTGAGTGCTTTTCAATACGTTCTTTTGCCGCTTCAAAAGCTTCATCAGACATATTTGTCTGTTTCTTAAACTGATGAAGACCTTTAATCTTGTCTTGAATTACCTTCTCAAAACGAGCTTGAGCTGAAGTATGTTTTCTTGACAAGTTGTACATCAGCATCAAAGCGATGTACTTTCCAATAGTTCAATTTCTGTTGATGAGATAATACTTTCTTCCGCCGTTCAGCCTTTGCTGTTGCTTTAATTTCAGCGATAAGTTGTTTTACTGTAATACCACGTTTTGAACTTTCTTCAATCAGTTCTTTCTTTGTTTTTGTATAAATGAATTGTTTCCATATCTTACTTAATTAATTTGATGTTAATGTAAAATGTTAATTTGTAACGGAGTTGTGTAATGAGACTCGAACTCATATCTTCTCTTTCGAGATATTCTACCATTAAACTATACACAAGGCAAGCAAATTGCCGTAAAATTTTCAGAAACTTTCAGAGACGATTATGCAGCAGCTTTCTGTTTAGAGAAGTCCATTGTAATAGACTTTCCTTTCTTACGATCACTATTTTTCAATGAATGACTGCTATTGAAGTTTTCAAGTTCTACAGTAAGAGTATTGATTTGAATCTGAATAGTATTCCGTAGGGTCGTAATATATGCTCGACTCAAAATCTGTGTTTTACGCATTTTCTTCTTACCATATTTTTTTTTAATAATCTCTGGGTCGATTGTAGGAACAATGCCTAACTGCTTGTGAATCTCTTTCAATTCACTTATAGCATAGATTGTAGCATAATTATTATCCTCAGGAAGATCGTCAATATCTTCGAATCAAGGTTTAATGCTAAAGACTGAAGTTTTACTTCAATTCTTTCCTTACACAGAGTTAAAATGTTATCGAGAACTAACTTCATATCATAGTTACGTTTATAACCACGAAAAACTACGTTTTCACTCTTAATAATATCCCAATTACGAGTGATAGTTTCAGACAAATTGTCACGTTTTGTAATAATATCTTTTGATGTCAACATATCGATTTGATTTTAAAATTAATACTATCGATTTTGCATCAATTACCAGTGTAAGTAGGAGAAAATTTAATTTCTCCTACTCTATGCTTATCTGTTTAAAACAGATAGAAATTTTACCTCGAGCTTTATCAAACTCTTTATTAGCTTCTATAGAGTTATAGTTCTTGTCCATGTCATCAAAAAGATTTAAACAATTCAACTTTCGTGTTAAACACGTCATTGAGGTTAAAATCTTTTTGCTTCTGATACCATATAACAAACATAGCTATTAAACAATTCTTTAATCTGAGCACCAGTCATACCAGAAGCAATAATTTCAATAGCTTCTTTTTGCTGTTTGAGTAGTAGCATCAAAATTGTTTTCCTTCATAAATTCACCAAAGTAAAGATTAAAGACATCAACTGCTGATTGTCCTTCTAAGGCGTTTATAAAGAATAACTTATCGATACGACCTGGACGTTTAGTAATACGAGCCTCAATACGTTCCGGATGATTAGTAGTCATAATGACTATAGCACCATCCTGAATATTCGGTCGGTCAATACCATCAAGGAAGTTAAGAATTGAAGAGTCAATTGCAGAATTACGGAAGTCAACTTCACAATCTTCAAATATTACAATGGTTCGTTTATTAACCTTTGCACATTCTGAAATGTGTTTTTTGCTAAAGAATCAAAATCTGTTACAAATACTATAGGTATATCTTTCTGATATTCCTTTAGCAATATCATAACAAATAGAAGTTTTACCTGTTCCAGGTTCTCCACACAATAAGAACTTACGTAACGGTTTTTGTCCAAATCGTTGAGAATAATGGAATATTCTTAAAGAAAAAACTCTGTATTTTTGAGAATATCTTCTTTGCATTGATGAATAGCACTATTAGATGGTATATCTTCTACTTTAATATATTCAAGATATTTTCCCATCATAGAATCACGCACGATTGCGCGATGTACACCATTATCTGGTACGATAGTGTATTTAATCTCTCCTTCTTTATAGGCTAGTTCAAATGCTCGATTATACATAGCTTCAGTAAAAGCATATAGTATAAAATCTTCTTCACTTGGTGATTCTTCTTTGTTAATTACTCTAACTGAAATTACAGTAAACCCTTCACAAGAATATGAAGTTATACCTTGTAAAATACGCTCACATGCTCGTTCTTTACTAAATGCTTTCTCTTTTCTTTTAAAGATTCACTATAAATAGTATAGTGTATTAATGGTATTTCTTCAGTACCACTTGTGTCAATACAGGCTAAGTCCTTTTCTTTTAATATTCGAAAAGTACTAGCTATATCTGTATTAGCTGTGATATAAATATCTTTTTTCATCAATATACGGATTTGCTTCAATTAGTAACTTTTTGGCATATTCTGCAATGTTATTGTACGTTTTAACCATATAAAAAAATATTTTAAATTAATAATTTTATATGAGTAAATATTTTGATAATACGCTCACATGTATCGATGCTGTGTCTTCCTCGATGAAGCATCCCTTCTTATTCTCGGGGCTTTCCTTCACTTAGCACTCTTTTATAAGTACCATATCACAGCAATATAAAAGGATAACCTTCCTAATCCTTTTACTATATTTTTTACGAAAATAACATATATACTAATGTTTATTATACCTTCCTAATTCAAAAACATATTGATATATCCTATTTAAGTCTTTGGAATACTAAGTTATTTCTTAGCAATACAGGACCATCGCTGGTTAAAACAGCGACACCATCTAAATCACGAACATCTTGTTGTCTGATAACTGAATTAATTACTGTATCCACAGAAGGTTTCCTTCCATCCTTCTGTATTTCTTTATAACCATACAAATACGCAGTTAGCAAGATATCTACCATCCTGTTCTTGTCTTTCTGCTTAAGTGCAAAGTTAACGAAATCTTGAATAATCCATTCAGGGCAAAAATCGTTTTGATTTTTACCAACACCAGCCATGAAGTTAATCAAATGTACAGTTAGATCTGAAAAGCTTAAATGCTGCTGACACCCAATAAAACTATTCCACCATCCAAATGTAGTTTCACCAAGTGTAAGCGATCCATCTGCATTTAATTTAAAAGATACCTGGCTTTTTGCCATTATAAAGCAAAGAGCTACGAATATCTTCATCTGCAAGAATACGTTCGAGATTTAACTTCGAAGTCTTGCTTAATTCTGTCATTATTTCGTTTCATTAACATTAATAGGAACGAAATCGACACTTTTACCTACCTGTGCCATTTCTAGTTTACAAGCATTCATCATAGCATCATTAGCATCTGTTAAACAGGCTGCCTGACGTGAGAGCACCTCCATCATGGAGGAAAGTTCCTTATACGATCTATTGTTAAAGGCCGCAAGTTCTGTTGCAGTTTTGTCGTCTACAAAGAACGTCTGTTGCGCACTGGCTTCTTCAGCCATTACAGCATTCGCAACCTCCTGAACAGTTGGTTTCTTAATAACATCTGTGATATCTTTTGCATTTGCCAGAGATAACTGCAATTTCGGATCATCATTAAACTGAACAATCCGCTGACCTTCACCAAGGTCTACAAGTTCAGCTTTCTTAATCTTAATACGGTCAATACCATAGATATATACTGGAATTGCCAGACGTTGTTTACCTTCCGTTCTTTGTTAGAATAGTCGGGATCTACATTTTTGCGACGAATGTGAATGAGATTCATTCCTAAAAGTGCACCTAACTGAGATGCAACTACTAAACTATAATTGATATTTGCCATTTTATTTTCTCCTTTTGATAAGTTTGTTAATAATTAATTTAATTGGTGTTCCGCATTCTTCTCTTTGTTTTTATGCACGATTTATCGTCATCTTATATCGGATAGGTTAAAACCACGGTCGTGTCTCATTCAAGAGATACTGAGATAGAAATACGAAAAGAAACTGTTTTTACTTTAATTTGTTTTAGAAGCGAGATAAATTTTTCTTGATATTATGCTATTGCTATATCCTTTTGTAATATGAGACAGATACTACAAAATTACTTATTTATCTTACTTTGGAACTATCAAATCGCTTTATGACCAGAGCTAATGAGACTCTTCGAAGGATTCTCTTAGTTCAGTCAATATGTGTGAAATACTCTATAATCGTTATCATAGAGGATCCGTAATATTTTGCCAAGGTTCTCCCTGGTGTCTCAGGACCAACTGCACTCACATAAAACAGCGTACAACTGCCTAATTTTTTAGATTATCCAGAGATTGACCTCTAATAATTATTTTATGTGGCAACAAAATAAAACTCTCTATCGGGCAAGTAGTTATGTCCGGTCGTTTTTCAGAACGTTACTAAAACTGCGAAGTGAATGAAGTAAGTTTCATCATTCTTTGTTATTTGTAATAACTTATAGGATTCATATAGTTATTCACTAACACCTACTTCTTACGCCATATAATACTTATTACTAAGTATAGGGATGCCAACGTAACCATGATTAGGATTTTGTTTATTTTACTTGGTTGAAGATTGAGGACTTTCACCTCTTCTCACTTACTCTCGCTTATGACAGGTCTATAAGTATAGTTTCCCTATTAGGTTCACTCTTAAAGGTCTATAAGCTTCAATGAGACGCTTTCTCTCGGACATATAATGTTGCGCATTATACCCTGATACTACTAAGCAATCGCATTCGCCAAGCTGTGGTCGCAGTCAGTTTCCTTAGCGAGGACTTCCACAGATTTATTATTCGGTTTTTGGACCTACGTTAGTTAGACATGTTATCCACGCTTTTGTTTAAGAGTCTCGTTAACTCTCGAGCCAGTGATGAATCGTTGGATTCAGGTAAACGTCGTAACATTTACGTTTCTCTGTTTTAACAGACTTGAATTTAGCCCATTGATTATACATTAACCCCACTTTCGTTATATCTATTAAAGAAAGCTTTAACTAAACTTACCTACACCTTTAAAACACCGCAGGCGGTAGGATTCCTTTTTTATTGCGTACAACGTGCATCGCTACTGCACCTCTGTTGTTTGGTAGTAGTTTTCAGTACTTTTACCACTGTGTGCTTAGTTTCCATGACTTATAGTGACATAACTCTCATTAAATAATGTAAGCACAAAACTCGGTCACTGTTCTTCAAACCTTATACCTTTCTTAATCCTTGATTTCGCAAAGACGTGGTAATCTCTCCCACATAATCTAGACCTAGCACCTGGAATACCCCCTTAAAAGAACTATTTAACTTAGTTTGCAAGGCTAAGTGAACATTCTAATAAGCTTTCTCAAGCACAGGTTTGGCACCTGCTCCGGATAATCTGTCATACGCTATTAAAGTCCGTTACCTCTTTAACTTTGTATGGATCATAGCCACTCAGCTTTTAGTTTCGATTATTAATTTTCTTGGTTTGAATCCTTCCTTTCACATACTCATCCATAACTATACCACATGTTATGTTGTCAAGATCTTTATTACTGTAATACAAAGCAGTAATAACAGTAGAGTAGAACACTAGAAGTAGCTATTTTTAACGATAGTTTGGACCCATCGAAGACGTTAGTCAGTCTAAACGGCTATCATTAGTTTGGAATTCTAACAATAATTAACCCTTTTCGTCCTTCTGTGATGCCGTACTTGATAGTACCTACAGACTCTATTGGGGATTCAGTAGAATTGCCATTTCTACTTACTTAAGGATTTATACCCCATTTGTATACTTTGCCTTCGTGTCTGCTGACCTACGTGCCGTGTTGTAATCGCTCCACCAGACGGTTCTCGAGCTTTATGGGTTATACCCGTTACCCATTTTCTTGCTGATTCTTCATGGATAAAGTAATAAATCCACAGCAAGTTATTATACTACCTTTTGAATCACAGTGTTAGCTGTTATCATATTCTCGTATTCTGTATTACTTGTCCATACAAACCATAAGTTGATCAGGTTTATCGTAATTTGAATGCGCTGATTTTATTGCTTTTTAAGTGTACCAGCTACAATACCACTATCTATCTTCTTACTACAGGGGGTAGACTCGTTTTCCCTGGTGCCATTCTACAGTAAGCACAATGTTAATTACTTCACTACCCTTGTAGGATACTCAGGTGTTGTTGTGTGAATCAATCGTGGGGTAGGCATTTTAAACATCACGACCTTCGACAACACCTCAGTTTTTGTTTCATATACTTTCTTAATTTTAACCTTTGCAGGTTTGTTAATTACTTGTGGTGCAGGGTGATTTACTGTAACGTTAGCGTTACTGATTCCTGCGTCACTTTCTACTCTCGCTGTTCCCTTAGAGAGGTCAAGCTCTAAGTTAAAAAGACTTAGGCTCGACCTTAGGAATTGTAAGCTCGTAATGAGGTTTAACCTCAACAGCTTCTACCCTTTTTTGGGCTCAATTTGATGCTGATAATAACCGCTGCAAAAAGCGAATAATACGCACCAAAGAAAATCTGTTAAACGGCTCATCCTTTTGATTTAGGAGTTATTTCTTTTCTCCTTTTATCCTTTTTGTCTTCGGCTGGTTTGGGTTCTTCTTTCGGAGCAGTTTCACCTGAAGTTGCTTTTAACAGCATCTTCTACAGCCTGTTTGTAATCAGTTTCAGATACCTGAGGAAGCAGATCATTCTCCTTATACAGGTTCATAATCGTTATCATCAAGTTTGAAGCTTTTCTACGATAATCAGGATCAGACGGCACGCCAACTTTGTCTGGATATAAGTTGTCAATGCGGTTCATCACATTCTTATCGAAGTCACTGAGACGTTTCGGATAAAGCAAAGCATCCTCTTTCTTACCTTGAGTTAAGCCAACCCAGGCAATGTTGTTTTTAAGAGGGTCTTTAGAAGTATCCGCAGCTTTAAATTTAACGAATACCTTCGTGATATCACGAATATCTTCGTCACTAAACTGCGAGAAGTTACGCTTAGCTACAAGATGGCTTAAGACTGGATTCTTCCGAGTTGCTGCTGCGGAATAAATCTGACCACCGATAGCATTCATCAACGTTGACTTGCTATCGCCGAGGATGTTGAAAATAACTTCAAGGATAGCAGCATTGCTGGAGCTTTCCCACATCTTCTTTTCGTCTTCGTTAGCCGAAGTAAGCATCTTGTACATTCTTACCTTTGAAATAGAAACTAAGAACCGATTATCCTTAGTCAAGGTGTCAGACATGATATAACGAACTGCTTTCTTAGCATCATCATCACTCTTCCACAATGACGGATCCATTGTAGGTTTACTCTTCTGAATCTTGATCTCTTCTTTTTACAGTTTTCACTGCTTCTTCAGAGGCTTCAAAAGGCAAGATCATCTGACCAGGATTCTTAGGATCCTCGATTGCTTTACCTTCAGGCAAAGCTACACCGAAGAAGCCCATAGTTCGTACGAAACTTGCAGTAGCTTCTACTGGTACAGATAAACCAAGCTTTTTACCATGAATCTGCATGTTGATTCCTGCAAGTGCAAGACAATACGCAGTTACATCGTCAATCATTTCGTTAGTCGCGATCACGCGCGGATCTTTCTGATCCTTCGTTTTGAATCGTTCGGTTGCAACTTTTGCCAGTTCTACCATGTGATTTGCATCAATAGTAGTTTCTGGAGTAAGTACATCCTTCATCAAAAAGCGTCCGCAAATCCTCATTCTGGAATACTTCTGCGGATAGCTGAGCAGAGGACTGTTCAACAGGAGAAACAACCTGTACACCACCTTCTTCAGCGGGTTTTTCTTCAGCTTTAGGCGCTGGTGTTGGTGAAGGAGCCGGTTTCGGATCAACCTTAATTGTAGGTTTTCCTTTGTTTCTACTACCTTTGTTTCTACTTTGGCTTTAGTTTCGCCTTGCTTAGTCTCTACTGCTTTTTCTTGTGCAGCCTTCTTTGCTGCTGTTTTATTCTTTCCCATTTTAAGTTTGATACTTTTTAAATTGTTAATACTACGCTTTTAAGCTAATTCTCATTCTCGGTAATGTCTTTAGATCTTACTATCTATGAGGAGTCAAAGATAGCGTGCTCAGCTATTGCTTTTGCAATTGCTGGCATCATGTTTATGCACTGTATCCGAGTAAGGTGATCATAAGATGTAGTGTCCTGACCCACAGTGTCACAAGACGCTTCTTCCATTGTAATCTGGTCGAAGTTTACTGTGTGGGACGTGTCTGCATCTATAATCATCTTACTATCTTTCTCTATAGTCTGAGCTGAAAGCTTTGGCTTTTCATTCAGAATATAAAGAAGACCAACAGATACGCAAACAGTAAGGCTAAAGACGAATAGTAATCTCCAAATTAACGCATCACTATGGTTGGCCTTACCAATAATGATGGCTAATAAGATAACTACAATTGCGATAATTGCTACTTCTGCCATTGTTTGTAAATATTAGTTATTAAGTTTGTTATAGAATTCTCGTAATTTCTTTTTTAGCCTTGTTTAAGTCACTTTTTATAGTTCCTATAGGCACGGCTAATTCATTTGCGAGTTGTTCATAGCTGAGGCCTTTAAAAGTACCGTAATTCTAATATATTACGGTACTTAAACCTCAATCTACTTAGAGCTACTTTCAGTTGATCAATAGATTCTCGCTTAGATATAATATCTTCTGCAGACAATTCACTATCTTGTAACTGAATGTAATTATCCTCAGAATCAATATAATGATTCTGCTTCTCATTCTTAGTGTGTCGTATATAATCAATTGAGGTATTGACCGCAATACTCTTCAACCATAACTCAAATGAAATAGGGTTAACATATGAGTCTATACGACTGAAAGCCTTAGTAAATGTAACAGATAAAAGATCATCTGCTACATCATCATTCTTTACAATATCAAAAGATAATGTATCGAATTAATGGCTTGTGACGGTCATAGAGCGTACTAAAAAGCTTTCTGATCGCCAAGTTTAGCCTGCCTAATTAGATTGTCTTCATCTTCTCTCTTCATAGGCTAATAAACTAAATGGTGGTGATAGGTAGGAGTCGAACCCCTATCTATCTAAAAAGGACACTCCTTTCGTTCATACCCAAATGGTAAACCTAATACTTTGATAACAAAAATAGTCTTCAAAGACAGGCTTGCGTACCACATATTGTAGATGAAAATTATCAAATATTTCATCACTATAAACTTTAGGCAGTTCCAAATTGTTTAACTTAGATACAAATATCCTTGTTAATACATTATCAGTGGATCTTCTATTATTCAGCATAGCTGTATTACTGAAAATCTTCCACTGAGCATACTTTAACAACGCTTTTACTTGTAACTTATGTAATAGCCACAGTTTTAAATCGTTGTTTCTGTATTCAGGCGGTAATATACCGTTTGGTCCATATACATTTGATACTACAGACCCAAATATAGACCAATCTTCTACTAAATCTTTTGAAGATATGGTTCTACTAATCGACTCCTCAAATATTTGTTTAAGTCTTGCTCATCTACCGCTGTAATGAGTTTCTTTTGTCCTTCCATAACCGTTCAACTATTAAGTTTGCTTGTGCATGACTAAACCCTTTTTCGAGCATTATATTGCTGATTAGAACACTATCGTCGATACTACCACAGATAGATAACCATCTTTGGTATTCTTTTATTAGTGTAAGCTAATGATTTGTCTTGTTTAATCTCTTGCAGTGAGAATTGCTCAACAGTTAAATTTAACGGTTTAAAATTGAAATTAGAAGGATTCTGACTTATAGCCTCTACGGCTTCCTTACTGTCGATCATTGTTCCATCTTCTATGAACTTAGATAAGTTAAATGCACGAGTTATTCGTAACATAGGTGCGCATCCTTCTATTACTGCAATGATTTCGCATCCTTCTACGACTACTAAATAGCTTCCACTTTCTTTCAATTCATTCATCTTTACCATCCTTTCTGATATAATTAAAATAAACTTCAGCGATTTCCATAGCAGCTGTTATATCCTTATTATAAGTTTTACTTATAATTCTGGCAGCTTCTATAGAGTCCTTAGCATCTTTTAGTAACGCAATGAACTCTTTTCTCTCATTTTGATTCTCGAAATAAATTCTTTTACCTACTTTCATATTACTCTGGTATTAATACTTCTACTTCCTTCCATACGCAGCCTTCCATCAGTACTTTATTCCATTGCGAAGGTAAGTTATATGTATGGATTTTTGTTTTACTCAAATGCCTGTGTGCTTTGTTGTGATAATAATTCCACCAATGGTGAGACATTATCTGTACACTACCAAGTTTACTGCCAATGCTTGTGTTACTATTGAAACAGAACAAAACAATAGGCTTTCTACTGCTAATTCTGACCAAATCTATATCTTTATTGACTGCATTAGCACCTTTTGAGATGAGTAAGTTATACATACCGACAACATTGTCTCTTATTCCAGCACATACAAATCCCTGATCCGTATCAAAATAACTGAAATTGTAATTATAAAACTTGTTTTTCACTCTTTGTCATTGTCACAGAATGTTTCTATACAACCATTGTTTTCTAACATACTGGCTTCTGAGCTTAAATCCATCCACCAATCTATTCCTTGAGATTCTCTACTAAAGTCAGCACTACATATCAATTCATTTTCATGAAGATGATAATATAGTTCGCAACCTTTTAAGAGGTGTTCATAGCAATACTTTGCGATTGCTTCAATCAATTGCTTTTCTACATTATATTTCCGAGATACTTTCCGCCAAGATAGCGGTAAATTCTCTTCTACATACTGTAGATAACTACTGTACGTTATACCTTCCTTATTCATATTAATAGAACTTTAATGTGATAATACTGGGATTTGAACCCAGACCTATGCATAAGCATCATTCTACCATTGAACTATATTATCTCCCTCACTTTCGTAGTTAGCACGCAGACTTTACGCAGCTACTAAACCGGTATAGTCTGTGACAAACATAGTGTTGCCATTTAAACACACAATGAACCTATCTTATCTCTCTAATTTGCTAGTCAAATCCATGCAGCCCCTTTTGACCGTTCTAAAATTCAAAAACTTGGCGCACGGTCAACACGATCAAAAAATCCTAGTTTTGTTTTCCTTGTAGCTCTTGTAAGCGTGGAGCTGGAGGGAGTCGAACCCTCGTCCTAACAATGATTAATAAGCCTAATGAGACACAATACAGTTCTTATACTGTGAATATAGTGAAAGTAAGGAGATCACTCTCCTTACTCTCTAAGAATTTACTAATAGTATTGATTCTATAAAAGAGTATATTTGTAATAGTGTTATTGATTCCTTGCCCATGCCTGGGACTTATTGAATGCTAAACAAAATACAAGACATACTCATAGAATCTAGCATAAAGCATATACTGTTTTCAATTTGAAATCTTTGATAGAAAGTATGTAGCAAAAGCTGGCACTAAGGCACACATACTTGCCGTCTTTGATACGCTCATAGATCCTACTACTACCACAAGGGATTTGAGTAGAGAGGTTTATTCCTCTCTGTAATGCTACTCAAGATTCACATTACACACACTATTAGTACATAGACACTTTAGTACTGGATTGTAGATTAGTTATTAAAACTATTCTTCCGAGTATCCCAAGAAATGTCCGGATTCTGATCATTCAACTGACGAAGATAAACGTTATACTCCTGTTTTACCTTGAGGAGTTCTTCTTCGCGCTTCTTGTCAACTTCCTTCTGTTTTTTTTTGTTATACTCTTCCGGAGTTAGACCACCTGCCATGAGAGATTCCCGATTTGCACCGGTTTCCTGAATGTGAGTGCGTTCTACTTCCTCAAATGCACGAGCACGTTTCAGTTTTTAATTTGCTGTATGAAACATTATACTCGCTGTCGACCAGCGCTGTTGCAAAGTTCTTTCTTCAAAGCATCCTCTTTATTCTTAAGGATATCCTTATTTACTTCTTCAACCATAGACTTGCTCACTGTTCTACCTTCTTTGATCTGCGAAATGATGTCTTTTTTTTCCATTTTGATAATGTTTTAAATGTTAATAATTAGTAATAATAAATACCTTCAAATACTGATCTACGTTCATATTTATGATCATCTAATACAAAATTAACTGGATCATAACCACTAATTATATTATTAATTAATGTTTCATAACTTCTCGCTGTATAAAGACAAAAACTGCTAACATAATCAGTTAATTTTGATATAAAACGACCATATATGCACATATGATAGAGATACCAGTTTAATGGTGGATCTCTTGAAACAGCTTGTTTTACAAGTTTTTTAATTTCTATTCTTTCTAACATAAAATAATAAATTTCTAAAGTAAAAAAGCATGAGATAGTATTCTTATTCCTTATTCCTATCTTACCTCCTTTCCTTCTTATAATTAATATAGAACTTTTACTATGTCATTTGTATACAAATACACAACTCGTAGTATACATCTTCATATACATTTTAATGAGTTTAGGGCGTTAGGTTTAACATGCTTGGGGATAACCACCATACTCATAAGCGTTAACTTTAGAGTTATTAATAAAGAGTTATAACTGGCGAGTTACTTCTCGTATATTCTTTTTACTTTTTGACTCTCTTTTGTAAGGAGTCATTTTAGGCTTATGCATAGAATCTTTTTCTATGCATAGCCTTTTTGTTCTCTACTATCTTTCTTCGTTTTTCCCATTATCGTTGATTATTGAGAATGTTACGACATTGATAGATAAGAAATGTTAATCTCTTTCTCTCTCGAATAAAGCCCAATCAGCAGAGCCTTCTTCAATACTGGCAATATCTGTTACTACAGCATGATTGATTTCATCACGAGGACCATAGTACTCACTGACAAACGCCGTTGCAAAAGAGATAGGATCATTAACAAATTGCGCAAACTTTACTAACAAATTATCTGCAAGTAATACTCGAGCTTCACTTGGCTTGAATAAGTCATTAGCATTAAAAAATACTTGCAAACGCTTCATTGTTAGCGTTAATAGTAGAAATCTTAGCAGATTCTAAACGCAATTTCTTAAGTACTTCAGAGAATAATATCTCTGCTTCTCCTACAGAAATGTTGGGAGGCAATATTATCATTGCTAACCCGTTTACTGTTGTTTTCATTTTTGATTTTATTAAAATTGTTGATGACGGCATTGTATCTACAACTACAATGCAAAATAAATACATAACAGATGTGTATTGTTGTAGCAATACATAAACAAAAAAGAAATTTTACCTAATAACGAGGATTGGTTTAGGAAAATTTGACTATCAAAACTTGTTTTAAGATACAGCAGAATTGTATTGTCAGTACAATTCTTATTATCTACCTGATTTTAACGTCCGCACGATCATAACAGTCAGTTTCAGTGTAATACTACCATACTGACATTATAGTATTACTACTTAGTTACTTACGCCCCACAGGTTTGTCATTTTCTGAGGACGACTGCACCTACATTCACATGCAAGTACAGCCACTGAAGAAATAATGAAGTTGCAAACTGTTATTGATACACTATTGTATCCTTGGCAGCTTTTGCTGGAATTGGTACCTTCTCAGGTTCCTTTTCTTTCTTTAACTTAGTAGTTATTTCTACTCCTTCAATCCTTTTTCCATCTACTCCAGGATTATCGAGTCCTTGATGTTTTAATTGTTCCGCAATCTGTAGAGATATGTAGTATTCCCTATTACGTTCATACTCATAAACATACCTTTTACAGGCTCTTGCGTTCCTAATTTCTCGAACAATGCCTGCATTATTTCAGGTGGAAAGTTGCTATAGACCTCATAACATCGAGACGACTCTTTGAGATCATTCCATTCTTGCATAGCTTCTTCCACTGTAGGCACAGCTTGCATTTCAGACTCAATCAATTCCTCAGTAGTGGAATTCTGTGTAACACCAGGGATTTCTCCCTTGACATACTTGTAAGTGCAAATACCTGCACATACCAACAGTAGTACTAATACTACCGATACGAAGCCTTTAAAGGCTCCTGAACTTTGATTTTCCATTTTTGATAAATTATTAATTAATAAACTGAGTAAAAGGTATAAACTAAGAATTCGTAAATTGCTTTACAACATTGTTGAGAGTACCAATTATATCTAAGTATAATCCTTTATACTTAGTTAAAAGATTATACTCTTCTTTAGTTATAAGCACACATTCTGACTTATTCTGAGGAAATAAATTCTGTAAATGTGAATAAACTATTAGCTGAAATGCTTTTTCTGCTTCTATAGAAGAAGGAAGTATTTCTACTTTAATATTAGTATTAGAATTACTTCTAATCATTTCAACTGTACTCTCATCACATTCACATTGTGGAATAAATTCTCCAGAATCTACAGCATCTTTAGCCTCTTTTAAACCTAGACCAAATAGTTCTTTTTATAAGTTTTACTTGGCGAAGTTTTCGATCGTACTCACCGTCTTGTATAAATAAAAGTTTTATTTTCATGTTACTTCTATCTATATTAAATTGTTCTAAAAAATCAGTACTTCTTTGAGCTTACTTTCCCAAAGATTTGGTTTACCTTTTTCTCTCTAAACCCATTCTCACAGGTTCATAGTATTTTCTATCTATTTGCATAGATAAACCATCAACCTGTTCAAGATATACTCGAAAATTGATGTTAGATAGTTTATTATGCAATAAATAGAAATTGGTTCTTTGTGGTCCCTGAATAAGGATATTATGACCACACACACAACTATACGCTAACCGAAATGCGTCATACTTAGTAAGACCCAAGTAGCGTATGAACAAATTTGCTACCGAGAATAGTTTCGTCCACGGTAACTTCTGAATAGTTGTTAATCTTAGCATATTGTATTATTTAAAATGATCTAAAAAAGTAAATGAAGAGATTCGAACTCTTATAAGCATTAATAATAATTCTGAAAATTGCTTGTTTTCTCCTTACACTATAATAGTGTTTAAACTACATTTACTTCTAATTACCGGGATATTAGAGAATAAGCATATTATTTTGTGTTATGGCACGGTATATCTCTTCACACGTGTATTTAGAGATTATACGATCCATAATTATATCCGGGTATATTTTAGTAGCTCTTAGTTCATTTAGATCATTTGTCCATAGTACATATGGTCGTGGATAGATTAAACAAGGACCGTGTCCATGTTCATGCAATCCGTAACAGAAGTTTTCACTCCTGTTTACTACCGCATTTAGCGGTATCTCTGGCCCTAACCAAGATGGAAAAAACTCTATATTTATAGGACCATATGAACTAATAAAATCAGGATCCTTTACATTAAAGAATTTCTGAACTTTCATATCTAATTCATATGGAATATATCCCATCTGTTGCAGAAAATGCGCGAAGTTCTTATTCCTTTCCATATTATATCAATTAAGAGTTCTCTCGTATTCTTCTAATTTACTAATACAATATCGAGCTTGTGCTAATGCTATTCTCTTTACTGCAGAAATACTTTCATATTCTTTTAGAGCTTCCATATACTCTTGATAGTAATTTGCAAGTCTTTCTGAATCGAATATATCAGCTTCAATTAGATTAATATAAGATTCTAATCTATTAACATAGAATCGTATATCGGAAAGATCTTCTACATTTTCAATAGAGTTTTTAGTAGCATATAACATATTTAATACTTTATGAACTCTATTTAAAAGCTTTTTCCTCTTTTTTGCTCTTGTTACGAGCACGTAGTACAGATATACTATCAATAAGCAACCTGTTAAAAAATACAAATAGTAGCATATATTTTCTTTTTTAAATGCTTTTTAACTATATGTTTCCGCCAAATAAATAAGATAGGTATGATACCTACCATATAATAGATGAGAAGACCTATGAATGATTCAATAAATAATATTGATAATCCCCATAGTATGAACAATGTCATTTCAATTGCTTCAGTAATGTTACTGAGTAATCGTAGTCTGTGATACTTTTTCATGTTGATTAGTTTAAAATAACCAGAGTAATGATATAATGCCGTCAAGCAAATCTTACTCTGGTTAAGATAATCTCTAGTCCATTCACATGTCATCCGAGATAGAGTCTATAATTTACATATTCAACAAGTTAATTCGGATATTGTCTTTCTATAAGACTATGTCTTTTAATGAATAATTAGTTCAATAAAAGTTATATTAAGGCGTGTAACCTGACGTCTTTTAATAAGCTTGTAAGACTAAGAGATATCTCTTTTATCTTCTATAATGCTCTTGTAAGACAGTTTATCAAGTCTTTTAACCCTTAATAGTATATTTACAGATCTGCTGTGTTTAGCAATCTCTGCATATATAACCGTACCGACTAAATTACAGCTTATAATAGTTATTTTTCTGCCTATTAGTTGCTGAATTAAACTACCTCTTTCCGCTCTCATGCTCTAAGTTCTTGTATTTTTCAAAAATCCTTAACAGCCATTTCTCTATTAGAGAATGTGAGAATGTTTACCTTATTCTTAGTCTGTTTTACAATAGACCATTCAAAGGCATGTGTCCCTATTAATGAAATAATTTCATTACCTAAATGTACAACAGCACGTACTGAGCTATTGCAATTTTGCTTGTGATATTTCTTCTTACTCATGACTAATTAATATGTAATAGATCTTTTATAGCAACGTATGCTATGTATTTCCATACTATAAGTATTAGTCCACCCAATATGTATAAAGGGCGTACAGACTCTGCAACAAAGCCTATAAAGAAAAAGAAGAATATAACAAATGCTATTGTAGAGTATTTTGAAATCTTCAAAGCATTTTCTTCTAATGAATTTAACTGTCTCATATTACAATATACAGATTATCGTTTGTAAATTGAAAAAACAGCTGATCACTAAGACCAGCTATTCTCATGATTATTAACGTCTAATTGTTACGCCAGGTCTACCAGTCGGTCTACCAGCGGGTTGTTGCGTAGGTTGTTCTGCTGGATCTGTAGCGGTTTTAGGTATATCACCATCACCAGCTGTAGATGCCCCAGCAAATGGATCAGCTCCTGTATTTGTAGCACCAATATTATTATCATTATCACCATCATCATACGCATCTATAGGTACAATAGTATTCATACTAATACCTCTATAATAGCTTGATTCAGCTAATTTCTGCGCATCTTCACCTCTTTGCAGGCGTACCATCAGGCATAGTTCTGATAATAACTTTGATATCCTCAAATACAATCATGATAGGATTATCAGGATCATCTCTGTTAAGTCGAGTAACAAACTCTCCCTGAGAATGTCCAGGTCCATCAGTCTCCCATACTCTATAAAAGGGTTTAGGCATTTTTACACGTACCTCTTTGTAGGTATATGAACTTCGGGAATTTAGCCTCTAAAGCTTCTTCCATTGCTTCAGTAATAAACATTACATAATTGAATGTTTTACCGAATTCGTCACCAGATTGACGTACTTCCAGCTTACAGTATCTATTACCGTTTTCAGCTGTGTTAAATTCATGAGCTAAAATGTCACACTTCATAATTTTGATAATTTAGTTGTTTAATTGTTTATGATACGCTATATATTATATATAGGCGTAAAGAGTAATAAGAGAAAAAGGTGAAAAAGATGAAGGGTGAGGATTATCCAATCCTCATACTCTAATACTCTTATACGCCTATAAGTATACTATATCTCGTACAATATGCTAAAAGGGTAATTAACTTGGTGCATGTCGTAGAAAACAAAGAATGAAGAGAAGGGCCGAAGCCCTTCTCTCACTCAGGAATGTCACCAGTAGCACCGTCAAAGTCATCTGTCTGAACGTCACAGATCTTACCGTCCTTCAACAGAGACGAACGCAACTTCTCAGCCATGACTGTTGGGTCATCTACATCTGCATTCTGGAACTGACGTACCACTACAGACAAGTTGTTGAACACTTGTGGCTTGATTGTACCGTCATCATCAACCCGTTGGAACTGCTCAACCTTAACACTAACCCGTCTTAGTTCGATAGACGCTGGTCTCTTAGCTGTTAGCTTCTCAGCTAACGCTTCGCTACACCACATACGGTAGTGTAACTCTTCAGCAAATGGATCGTTCTCTGGCTGTGCTGTGATGTTCACATACCAGTTACCATTACTTGCTTGTTTTGCTTTCAACTCCATAATTGCACACTTCATCTTTCTTCTCGGCTGTCTACCCTTCAGTAGTAGTACTACACCACAACCGCCTTCCGCTGTGGCTGAACGTTAATAATCACGATAAATGAATAAATAAGTTAATCAATTTG